>Ga0115563_1002520_pt1 | contig 13411 bp, 7 predicted proteins | sample COGITO_mtgs_1105_2_FD_87198 | JGI IMG/M metagenome (GOLD analysis project Ga0115563, IMG submission 87198) | Pelagic marine microbial communities from North Sea - COGITO_mtgs_110519 | ecosystem: Environmental > Aquatic > Marine > Epipelagic | place: Germany:Helgoland, sampling site Kabeltonne...
AAAATAATAGCCTTTAGAAATTAATTCTTGGAAACCTAAAAATTGAGAAATCACAAATAAAATACTCAGTAAAAAAGTAATTCCAATCCATAATGATGTCTTTGAGAACTCATCTCTTTTAATATTTTTTTTAGCAAGCCACATGCTAATACTACTTAAAACTATAATTAGAGTACTTGAAAGGAAGTAGTCCGGCAATTGAAAATCAACCAACCAATCTGGTCTAGATTTACTCACTATGTAAGCACTAGTAAGTCCTGCAAAAGTCATAGTTATACTAAGCAAAGAAAAAAGAAGCATCATTTTTCTTGCTCTTCTGTGTTTTTTTCTTAATTCTTGTTGTTCTTCTAAGTCCATAAATAAATTTTATCTAATAAATAGGTTATTTGTAAAAGCGTTAAATATAAAATACTAACTGTAAATAATTTCTTTGCTGCAGCAATATTCATCTTATTATATAAGTTAATCGAATAAAAAAGCATGACTAGACCTAATAACAACACAACTACTGCAGACCAAATACTAAGTTGAAGATCACCTGTAAGCCCAGTAACTGGAAATACTGAAATTATTATAGTCCAAAGGCTATAAAGTATTATTTGTAAAGCTGTTGATTTATCTCTTTTTTTTGTTGGCAACATGTTTATTCCAGCCTTTTGATAATCTTCATGAAGCATCCATCCTAAAGCCCAAAAGTGAGGAAATTGCCAAAAAAATTGTATCATAAATAAAGTGCCCGGTTCAATACCAAAATTATTAGTTGCAGCTACCCATCCAAGCATAAAAGGAATTGCACCTGGAAATGCACCGACAAACACAGATAATGGAGTAATTGTTTTTAACGGGGTGTATAAACAAGTATAAATAAATATGGATATGGCTCCAAATAAAGCTGTTCTTGGATTTATCTTGTAAAGAACAATAATTCCAATAAGAGTTAAAATAATTGAAATATAAAAAGCAGTATTTACGGACATTTTTTTTGATGGAATAGGTCTGTTTTTAGTTCTATCCATTAAAGCATCTATATCCTTTTCAATAATTTGATTAAACGAATTTGAAGCACCAACCATACAGTAACCTCCAATAGAAAGTAAAATAAGAGTATATAAATCAAAAGAGTCAACTGCTAATAAATACCCGACAACAGAGGAAAAAACAACACTAATCGCGAGTCTTGCTTTAGTTAATTCAAAAAAAGATCTTGAAAAAAATAAAAAAGAATTATTAGAGCTAACTGAACTGCTATTCATATAAAAAAATAGAGTGCAAAGTTAATGCAGAAATGTAGAGAAAACAATTATTTTTTCTCTGATTTAATTAGGACTAATTTTAAACTATTGAAGTCTAAATGTGATAGGTATACTAAAAGGAACTCTAACAGGTCTTCCTCTTTGTTTTCCAGGTGTCATTTTAGGAAGTTTATCTATAATTCTTTTAGCTTCCTTTTCTAAATTTTTATCTGGTCCACGAGTTCTTATTCCGCTAATACTTCCATCTTTACCAATCATAAACTGAACAAAAACTCTTCCTTGAATACCCATTTCTTGTGCAATTTCTGGATATCTAAAATTCTTGCTTATATGTTTATTCATTTGTTCCTGAAAGCATTGTCTTCTTTTAGATTTAGCTACTCTTTCGCAACCTGGAAATAACGGCACATCTTCAATAATAGCAAATGGAATATCCATATCTATTTCTTCTTCCATAACCTCAACTTCTTCAACAATTTCTTCTTGATCAGTTTCAGTTGATTCGATAATAGTTTCCTCAATTTCTTCCTCATCCTCAACTACTTCTATAATTTCAGGAGCAGGTGGTGGTGGTGGTGGTGGTGGTGTTTTTATTTGTTCTGTGATTGGAATTTCTTCATCATCGTCATCGTCAACATTTAAAGATTCATAATCGTACACTGCCTCATATGTTTTAAATTCAATAGCTCTCCATGAAACAAATAAAACAAGACATAGACCAAACGCAAGTAGTAATCTACTATAGTTTCTAAGATCTGAATTTGGATTTTTTTTCGGCTGCATAATTTCAATTTGTAACAGCTAATGTAATTTTTTTTTTTAAAAAAAACTAAGTATGGTTCTTTTTTAATGGATATAAAAAAAATATTATATATGAAAATAATATTCCAAGAGAGTTGGCTAACAAATCTGCTAATTCAAAATATCTTTCTATGAATCTTGTTCCTTGTAATATTTCAGTAAATAAGCCTACAAAAAAAACTATTAATAAACATTTTAAATAAAATCTGTCTTTTTTAAAGATTTTTGATTCTTTCCATCCTAAAAACATAAAAAAATAAACTATAAAGTGAAATAATTTATCAGGCTGGAGTAAATTAAATTTTGGTAAAGGCAAGTTGGGAAAAGGAACTAGTGATACAGCTATGATTGAAGCCGTATATAAAAAAACAATTAAAGAAAGATTTTTTTTAAGCACCTATTAGCTCTTTATAAGCATCAGCACTTAATAAATCACTTAATTCATTTTGGTCACTAATTTTCATTTTAATTATCCACCCTTGTCCATATGGGTCATCGTTAATTAGCTCTGGGTTGTCTTCTAAACCTTCATTCATTTCAGTGATTTCACCTGAAACAGGTAAAAATAAATCAGAAACAGTTTTAACAGCTTCAACAGATCCAAAAATTTCTTCTTTATCTAATTGTTCGCCCAAAGACTCGATTTCAACATAAACAATATCTCCTAACTCACCTTGAGCATAATCAGTAATTCCAATGGTAGCACTGTCTCCATCTATTGAAATCCACTCGTGATCTTTTGTATACTTTAAATCTGCTTTAATTTCCATTTTAATTTTTAAAATTTATATTACAAATGTAGTTCTAAAATACATTTATTCATAAAAAATTATTCTCCAAAACTATACCTCAAAGTCATTCCTGCACGAATTGTTGTCATAGGAAATGCTGTTGAAATAGCAAACTTAGAGAACATGTGGTCATAGAAAAAAATTGCATTGAAACTCTCGCTTAAATTATAATCTGCAGAGGTTTTAAGTGACCACATAGTTTGACCAGCGGTGACTTTATTATCAAGAATATTTAAATTTCTGATTACTGTTATATTATCTCTAAAGTTTAAATCTGTTTTAATATTTAAATCTCCTTTTGAAACTCTTCTCTTTCCTCCAACTCGATTAGTAAACTTCAAATCTTTAATTCTATAACCTAAACCAATAGAGTAATCCGTTCCTGAGGACTCAGTTAATAAATTATTATCTAAACTTAAAGACAAAGCTCTGTCCTTTTTTAAAGACATAACAATTTGTAGAGAATTATTGAGCTCCATATCAATTTTCAGCAAGGGATTAAATTGTTCCACTAGATTTACATTAGTATATAATATTTCATTGATATAATTTCCAGAATCATCCGTAAGATTAGTGTTATTTGGGTCATATTCTAAATTTGATTTAAAATTATTTAATGTATAACTGGATCTATAGGCATGACCTAAACTAAATCGTTTAAAACGATCCTTAATAAAATCAAAATTCATAAATCCACTGTACGAAATTGACCAACTAGGTAGAGGTGTTTTTGAAACGGCATTTAAAGAAATCGTTTCAGCATTTTTTCCGGAATAGGCTGATAGAAAAGCAGGGATAAGCACAGCTTGATTGTTTTTTCCATAACCAATAGGAAATCCAAATTCATCAACAATTCCAGACACATCACCATTCAACACAGCTAGTCTTTGGGCTACAACTAATCTATTATTTTGAAAATCATCAAAAGTTTTTGAAACATTTTCGTTACTAGATGAAAAAGATGTTTTAATTAACATTGTAGATATTTCAAAATTTCCAAAAGAATTTGGCGACAGAGAATTATAAGTGTTATCCTCAACTTTAAAATTTTCAGAGAAGTTTTCTGAATATTTTCTATTTGCTTTTAAGGAAATTTTTAAATCATCAATCCAACTTATTTCTGCTGAAATATCAAATTTAGTATTATGAACTTGTGTAAACTGCTCGTTAAAACTTGGAAAATTAGTAAGCCATCCATTTTTAGCTGCTTCAAATCTAATATCAGATTGACTTCCAAATACAAATCCCAGTGAGGGTTTTGAGGTTCCTAAAAATCCTATTGTTTCCAAAAAACCAGGTAAAACCTTTCCGCTATTTTCAGTATAACTAAATTTAAATCGTGACAGACCTGTAAAGAACCCAATTACAGAATTTTTAAATTTTTGACTTGAGTTTTTAGGCTTTTTATTTTTTTGAAGCTTCAAGTTTCTATAAAGTTTTGACATATTAAAAGAAACATTAAAGGCTTGGCTGTTTGAATTTTGAACTGTATTAACATTACCCATTGGAATCCCTGTATTTGGATCCACAACTGACGCCATTGCTTCGGTTCCTCTTTCCCAATTAAAATCTCCAGAATAATTATATGAACTTGATATAAAATTTATTAACGGAAATAATTTAAAAGGCAGTTCATAAGTCAATTGAAAAGATTGATTATGAGAGTTAGCTTCTCCTGTATTCCAAAATCCGTCCCAAATATCAAACTCTTTATCAACTGTTTTATTTCCAAGAACATCTGTTTTAAAATAATTTTTTACAATACTGTTATTAGACGCCGAAAAATCAATTCTCAGTGAATTACTTAGGTTTTGACTTAAACTTAAATTCCAATCAAATAAAAAATGTCTTTGTTGAATTTCTGGAAGAGCTATTTGATCTGACATATCAGCACCTTCTACAAAAACATCTCTAAACTGTTGGCTGTTAAATGCCCTATTTATATTAGCATCGAAACTTAAACTTGAAAGAAGAGGATTGAAATTAAATTCTTTCAACCACTCTAGATATTTATTGTTTTCCAAAAATTTAATTTTTTTAAACGGAGATATAACAAAAGGATTAAAGGTGTAATTGTAAGCAGAGCTAACTCTTGCTGTTTTCTTAGTTAAATTTTCTATCTCGTAATCATGTTGAAGTTCTTGGTTATAACTGTACGAAAAATCAAAATTTTCAATATCATAAACTCTTTCTTTTTGTTCCTCGGATCTGTTTTTTTTAACTCCCAATAAATTGATACTACTAATTTTTCTGTAACTAATAGCTTGGTTTTTGATAGATTCTTTGTCCTGTTGGGTGTCGGCTGAATTTAAACGATCTTCTAACTTAATATCTTGGAAAAAAGGATCATATTCTGGAGTTGAAAATTCTTCAGAAATGCTGTACGAAACAGGTATTTGAATTTCCCATTTCTTTGGCAGCAATTGTCCAACATTTATGCTACTTAACAATCCATACTGCTTTATTTCTTCTCTACTTCTCTGATTTGGAGATTTATCAATCGATCCAAAACCAATTGTTGACATTTTTCCGGAAAGTGAAATATTTGCAAAGTCTGCAAAATTAGCGTCTAAAGAGGCTAATGCTGACCAACCTCCTTTTCCATCAATTTCTGAAAGCCTTAATTCGTTAAACCAAACCTCTCCACTTAAAATATCTCCACTTGTTTGAGAAGGGTTTTTTACACCTATCATTATATTTTTTATTGAACCAATTGTTGGATTTCCTTTTATAGCATATTTGAATTTTTTATCTCCTGGCAAATCTGAAATATTAGAAAATTCATTGATTACATTTAACTCCTCATCAAAGTATATCGCATCAGAAAGACCACTTAGACTCATCGCTTTTGCTTTAATTTGAGTAAGTGTTTCCAAAGAAAAATCAATCGAATTTTCATCAGGATTCCAAACCTGGTCAGCGCTAAATCTATTAGAACTTCCGTTGTTATATGAAGTTGGTTTTAGTGGTATTTCAATTTGATAATAATTATCTGTTAAATCAGATCCTATCCTTAAAAACCCCACTAATCTTTTATTCATCTCATCATTTACTCCCTCTCCTGGAAGAGTTTCACTTCCCTCAATTGATTCTGCATGAATGAACATTTTTAGAGATTTATATTGTCTCATATCAAAATCAATAATCTTGTATACACCTTTGGAATCTTTAGGTTGAAGGTCACTTACCTTAAGAGAAAGAGACTGTTCATTTTGCCTTATAATTGAACTGTTTGAGCTTATTTGTTCTCTTTCCACACCTGGTGGAAGAACGTAATTAATTGGAGTTCTGTTTTCATTTTCTAAAATATTTACCGAACCAATTTCAGTTGAAGTATTTGGGTGGTTAATATTTTCATTATTTAAACTTTTTGTAAACCTTTTCCATTCGCTTCTAACTAAATCTAGTGTTCCAAATCTAAAGTTTACTGGACTTGTGAATCCCTCTAGATACATTCTCATAAATCTTATTGATCTCAAATTATCTAACCCACCCACGGGCTCAAAATATTGATTGTACTTAATGTTATTATAAAACTTACTAGAAACGGGCACCTTAAATTGAATCCATCGTGTTGTAATTGAAGTTCCGTTGGGCAGATCTACTTCAACATCATTTCTAACATCACTTATAAACGGATGATTTGCAGCGTTCATGTTCTTTTTTATAGGAACAGTATATTCAAAATAACTGTCTATTGTGTTCATAGTGTTATCTTGATTAACATCTTCATTGTCTGGAATTGTTGTTGAGCCTCTCCCTGAATTTCCAACATTAACAGGTGAATTTCCTTGTGTTCCGTTATAATTCTTATATCTATTTTGTATTCCTCCAATAGCGTCTATGTAGTATTGATAATTATCTCCAGCAGGGTCATTCGTGTTTCCGTTATTATATTTTTGTGCTTCATCATTATCATTTAATCCGTCATAACCTAAATCTTGGAGAACTCTATTATTTGGATCTGAATCAAAAGAATAAACTAAAGATTGAGTAGCAGGTGTTTTCCCCCAGTTAGACTCATTAACTATTTCTTGAGTATTTCCAATTGGCAATCCATTTTCATATAATTTCTTTCCATCTTTTAGAATATCTTCAGAAATATTTCCAAGATTTAAAACTAAATTTCCAAGGTTGTTTGAACTTGATTCATTATTACTAAAAGTATCTAAAAGCCAAAATTGAACAAACTCAACATTTGATTTTTCAAAATTTGTGGATGATAAATCTCGTGTAATACCGGCCCAATTACTAGATGTGTTGTTTGAAAAATCTTGAACTAAACTATTATTGTAGGGCCCTTTTTCGCTGGGATAAAAGCTCAAATCAAAAGTATTTTGAACTCTTGATTGACCTTCAATAATATCTTGCTGAGGAAAAATTTCATCAATAAAAATCCTTCTTGTTTCATTTTTAGAAAGTTCATTTTCATCAATTTCATTTGGCCTTTGTCTGGTATAAAAAATTGGATCAATATTATACCATGAAAGCTTAGCTCTATTATATCCTGATCTTAAATCGTCTAATCCAATTAAACCACCATTAACTCCAATTGGAGTACTGGAAAGATTCCAAGAAGATGTGTCTTTTAAATCAATATTTGTTTCTGTTCCTTCAAAATCATCAACATAAACAGTAGCTACATTATCAAATCCAGAACTTTTTGGAGCTCCTGCGTGTAGATATGCAAATTCTGTTTTAAAAGAAATATTAGATTCAACATCAGAGTTAATATTAGGAAGTTTGTTAACAAGTCTTGTTAAAAAAGGAACCGGAGAAGAAAAAGTTCCATTAAATCCAATCATTGTATTATTAACTGGCTCAACTCCGTAATTCGCTTTTTGACTAACAGATCTTTCGCTTAAATTCATTAACGTTCCTCCGATAATAAAATTTTCATTAAACTTATGTTCTACATTAATACCTGAGAATCTTTTCTTTTGTTGTGAATAAAAAGAATTACTCTCTGTTGAAATCTCAATAGGAACATTTGAGTTTTTTAGTGATTCGTCTAATATTTGGACTCTTCCTGCTTGATAATTCACTGTATAGTCTAGTCCTTCTTGAAGCACTCTTCCTCCTGCTGTAACTTTAACTGATCCTCTAGGGACGTTAAACTGACCTATTGCAATACCTCCAACCTCGCCAGTTGTTTTATAAGAACCTTTTATTTGAAATTTATTTTTTTCTGACACTTTTTCTGCTTCAATTTTTGAAGAAGAATATAATTCACTGTAAACAAATTTTAGTTGGTTTAAATTATAACTAGATAAACTACTGTAATTTTCTACAGATCCACTTACTGACTTTAACTTTTCAAAAAGATATTCTCCAAAAGGTTCAATTGATGGAAAAATTATTAAACCTCTTCTAGAATCAATAGTTATGTTTGGCACAAAATCAAAAAAACCATCACCTCCTTCTTGAATATCATTATTCATGTTTAATTTATCGATATTAAACAAAGAAAGAAGTGTTCTGCCGTCAATATCATTTGGCCAAGTAGAATCATCTACGGCTTGAATATAATTTAATGGTGAGGGATTACTATAATAAACATTTAACTTAAAATCGTTTTTATTAATTTGGGAGCCTAAAGAGTAAATGTTTTTCATCATCAAATCCCAAACTGGTTGATCAACATTAGTAACACTACTTTTCAATAATTTAAGAATTAAACTATTATTAGATATTTGTTGCTGACCAGACTGATTTGAAAGTGAGGAAGCATCAATTCCATCATTGGCAAATTCTCCTACTTGAAAGACTTCTCCTCCGACAGTATATTGAAAAGCTACAGCTAATATTTCATCATTATTTAAAGGTTGATTTAAAGAAATATAACCGAGTTTATCTTGAAGATTATATTCACTGCTTTCCAATTTTCTTGCATTTTCTAAAACTGAGAAATCAATCCCTTCATTTACCAAACTTGAAATAGGACCAAAACCTTCTTTAGATTTTGAAATTTCTCTAATAGATAAATTTAAAAGTCCATTTCCTATTTCGTCAGGGTCAAGTTTATTAACTGAATTGTCAGGGTATGTATTAACACCTGGACTTAAGAAAAAACTCGGAAATAAATCATCTAATCTTGTTTTTAAAGAATTCGACTCACCTAAATCTTGTAGAGCTATAATGTTTCTTACATTTTGTGTTTGACTTGATCGATTAGTTACCCATACTTCAATTCTAGAGATTTTAATTTGAGTATTTAAGTACGGAAAAGTTTTAACAGTTTTTTCATACTGATCTCTAAAATATTGTCCTAAAAAAAAGTGTCTATTTTCGTCATAATCCAAAGGGGAAATGGAAAATTCCTCAAAGCTTCCACTACCTTTCGAAACAACTGTTTGAGATTCAGACTTCTGTTCAGATAAAACAGCTGTTATATTAGTGTTTCCAAACTTTAATTGTGTTTTAAATCCAAATAAGCTTTGAGCTCCAGAAATTAAGGAACCGCTCAAAGGCATGCTAACATTTCCTAGTTCAATTTTTTGAATTATATCATCCTCTGTTGGAGTATAATCGAGTTTCAACAAATTTTGAAAATCAAATGTCGACTGAGTATCATAGTTTGAACTAATACTTAATCTTTCTCCGATTTTACCATTCATACTAAGATTTATATTCTGATTAAAATCTAATCCAATATTACTTTGGTTTCTTGATGGAACAGAGGGGTTATCACTTTTTTGATATCTAGCACCAATATCAAGTGAAATAGATCCTTGAGGGGTAAGTTCAATATTATCTCCTCCAAATATTGTTTGAAAAAAATTAGAATTCACATATAAATTTGGAAGAAGGTTTTTAAGCTTAGTGCTTTCTTCTGCATCCTCATCTTTTAATAAACTAGTCTTTTCTGAAAAATAATTTATTATATTTTCCTCTCTTACACGTTTTCTATACTGCTCAGGAGTTAAAACCAAAGGAATTCCTACATCTATTTCGCCAACTTTAGTTGTATAAATATATTTATTAGAAATTGGGTCATATGTGTATTTTGATTTAAAAAAAGATGGAGTTTTTAATTTAAACTTACCCAAATACACTGTGTTTTCAATCGTATCTAAATTAATCACCTTTTGGCTAAAAATATTATTATTAAATAGTAATACTAAAGCAAAAGACAAAAAGAGTATTCTTTTTTTTAAATTAATTTCAATCAATTATCTATAATTTGTTCAACGCATTTTTAATAATTTCTTCAACCGAAATTTCAGACACCTCACTGATTAATTTGTCAACAACCTTGGAGGTTTGTTTTCTACTGTAGCCAAGTACTTCGAGGGCCGAAAGAGACTCTTCTCTTTTGGAATTAGCAAAATCGACATTTATTCCAGAATCTTCATTGATTAAACTTACTTTATCTCTGAGTTCAATTATAACCCTTTGAGCTGTTTTTAATCCGATTCCCTTCACTGACTGAATTGTCGATACATCCTCAGAGAGAATAGCTCTTTGAATTTCTTCAGGGTTTAAAGAGGATAACATTGTTCTAGCAGTACTTGCACCGATTCCGGAAACTGAAATTAATTTTCTGAAAAGATTTCTTTCTGTTTTTTCATAAAAACCAAATAAAGTATGTGAATCTTCTTTTACTTGAAGGTGAGTATAAAGTGAAATATTTTCTGAATCTGAAAGTAAAGAAAACGTGTTAAGTGATATATTAACTAAATAACCTAATCCGTTACAATCAATAACTAGTTCAGTGGGAGACTTTTCTACTAATCTTCCCTTTATTTGAGTTATCATAATTTAAGTTTTATTTTTTTTTGTGCATCGACTACCGCTAAAGCAGACATATTAACAATTTCATCAACACTTGCTCCTAATTGAATGATATGAGCTGCTTTTGACATTCCCATCATTATAGGTCCTATTGACAAAGCTTTATCAAGTTCTTTCACTAGTTTATAATTTGTGTTTGCAGAATCTAGGTTTGGAAAAATAAGTGTGTTTACATTCTTCCCTGATAATTTAGAAAACTCAAACTTATTGGTAAGCATTTCTTTATTTAAAGCAAAATCACTTTGGATTTCTCCATCAACACTAAGTTCAGGGTAATATCTGTGTAAATATTTCACTGCTTGATTTACTTTGGATGCCATTGGGTGACTGGATGAGCCGAAATTCGAATAAGAAACCATAGCAATAATTGGTGTTATTCCAAACATTTTTACAGTTTCAGAAGTCATCTTTGCTATAACCGCTAGATCTTTAGATGTTGGATCAATATTTATAGAAGTATCAGAGAAAAACAGAGGCCCTTTATTAGTAATCATAAGATTTGTTGTCGCAACCTTACTAATTCCTTTTGATTTACCAATGGTTTCAATAATAGGCTTAAATGTCACCGGATAACTTCTAGAATAACCCGAAATTAAAGCATCAACATCTCCACTACTTAGCATCATTCCTGCGTAATAGTTTCTCTGTTTCATCTTATCAATCGAATCAAATAGAGTTACTCCTTTTCTTTTTCTCTTATTCCAAAAACTTTTACCATATTTTTCTCTGTTATCTTTTTCACTTTCACATTTTGGGTCAATTATTAAAACCTCATCATCAAATTCAATTTCTTTTCTTAAATCATTAATAATATCAACATCTCCAAGAAGAATTGGATAACCAATACCTTCCTCGCTGACTATTTGAGCAGCTTTTAAAACGTCCAAATGATCAGCTTCTGCAAAAACAATTTTCTTAGGATTTGCTTTCGCTCTGTTTAAAAGAAGTCTTACAATTTTTTTATCACTGTACAATCTACTGTGAAGTTCTTCTTCATATTTATCCCAATTTTCAATTGGCTGCTGTGCCACACCTGAGTCTATAGCTGCCTTTGCAACCATTGGAGGAATTTTAGTAATCAATCTGGGATCAAAAGGCTTTGGAATAATGTAATCTTTATTAAAAGTTAATTTAGTTTTATCGTATGCAATATTTACAAACTCTGGCACAGTTTCTTTAGCCAAAGCTGATAAAGCCAATACTGCTGCCATTTTCATTTCATCATTAATTTTGGTTGCTTTTACATCCAAAGCTCCTCTAAAAATAAAGGGAAATCCAAGCACATTATTCACCTGATTGGGATGATCGGATCGTCCAGTAGCCATTATTATATCGTCTCTGGTTTTCATAGCCAAAGAATAATTAATTTCTGGATCTGGATTAGCCATGGCAAAAACAATCGGGTTTTTAGCCATTGACGATAACATTTTTGGCGTTACCATATCAGCTTTTGAAAGACCAATAAACACATCTGCATTAACCATAGCCTGTTCAAGATTACTTAAGTCTCTTTTTGTTGCAAACTCAGCTTTTTCTTTAGTTAAATTATCTCTATTTTTTGTAATCACTCCTTTACTGTCTGTCATTACAATATTTTCTTTTTTTAGACCAAGGGCCTTATACATTCTTGAACAGGAAATAGCTGCAGCTCCAGCGCCACAAACAACAACTTTTACTTTGTCGATTTTCTTTTCCGCAAGCTCTAAAGCGTTAAGTAGTGCGGCAGCAGAAATGATTGCAGTCCCGTGTTGGTCGTCATGCATTACTGGAATATCAAGCTCTTCCGATAATCTTTTTTCAATTTCAAAAGCTTCAGGAGCTTTAATATCTTCAAGATTTATACCCCCAAAAGTTGGGGCAATATTTTTAACTGTTTCTATAAATTTTTCTGGATCACTAGCGTCAATTTCTATATCAAAAACATCAATTCCAGCAAAAATTTTAAACAAAAGTGCCTTTCCCTCCATTACGGGTTTTGAAGCTTCAGGTCCGATATCTCCAAGACCTAACACTGCAGTTCCATTTGTTATTACAGCAACAAGATTTCCTTTAGCAGTATACTTGTAAACATTAGAAGGTTCTTTTTCAATTTCAAGGCATGGAAAAGCAACACCAGGTGAATAAGCTAAGGCTAAATCTCTTTGACTACTGTATTTAGTAGTGGGATTTACTTCAATTTTACCTGGGTTTGGCTTAGCATGATAGACTAAAGCAGCGCGCCTATTATTTTTGTTTTTCATTTCTAAGTTGTTGTATACTTAGATATAAATTTATACAAAACTAATTCAATAACATAGTAAATGAAGTGTTAAATAATTATGGTTTAATTGAATGTTTTTTTAAATAAAATAACTTTTATATTTGTGTGATTAATACTTCTATTTTTTTGAGAAAATTATATTTTTTTTTACTAGCACTGTTATTATTCTTTTCTCAAGAAGGATTTTCACAACTTAGTAAGACCCATTATATTCCTCCAATTACTGGAGCTGGCGATGGAAGTGGTCCTGGAATTCAAGTTGTTTATATCTCAACACCAAGCGCAGGGATTGTAAATTATACTATAAAAAATGGAGGTGATTCGGGAACAATTTATGCAACTGGACAAGTTACAAGTACTGATTCTAAAGAAATAGAACTTTCTGATCAACCTGCAAGTGGTCAGCAGTCGTGGGGAGAAATTTTTGTTGAACAAGATGAACTTGAAACAGTATTAGATAAAGGATTTATTATTACTGCGGACAGTGAGATTTATGTCTCATACAGATTTGT
>Ga0115563_1002534_pt1 | contig 13362 bp, 11 predicted proteins | sample COGITO_mtgs_1105_2_FD_87198 | JGI IMG/M metagenome (GOLD analysis project Ga0115563, IMG submission 87198) | Pelagic marine microbial communities from North Sea - COGITO_mtgs_110519 | ecosystem: Environmental > Aquatic > Marine > Epipelagic | place: Germany:Helgoland, sampling site Kabeltonne...
TTATGTGCATGGCGTTAAAAAATTATTATTCTTAGGAAGTACGTGTATTTATCCAAAAAATGCTGAACAACCTATTAAAGAAGAGTCTTTATTAACAGATACTTTAGAGTACACCAATGAACCGTATGCAATTGCAAAAATTGCAGGGATTAAAATGTGTGAAAGTTATAATTTACAATATAATACCAATTTTATTTCGGTAATGCCAACTAATTTATATGGCGCAAATGATAATTTTGACTTAGAGAAGTCACATGTTTTACCAGCTTTAATTCGTAAAATTCATTTAGCTAAATTACTGGAAGAAGAAAAGATAGAAGCAGTTTTACAAGATTTACAGGTAGCTACTTTTGAAGAAGCAGAAACGATTTTGTCGAAGTTTGGTGTCTCATCAGAAAGCATAGAAATATGGGGTTCTGGTAAGCCAATGCGCGAGTTTTTATATTCTGAAGATATGGCAGATGCTTGCATACATATTATGAAAAAGGTAGATTTTAAAGATTTAATTTTTGATAAGAAAGAAATAAGAAATACACATATAAATATTGGTACAGGAAAAGATATTACGATTAAAGATTTAGCAATTCTTGTTAAAAAAATTGTTGGCTTTAAAGGTGATTTTGTTTTTAATACAGAAAAACCAGATGGTACGATGCGTAAAGTTACAGATGTTTCTAAATTACATGATTTGGGTTGGAAGCATAAGGTGGAGTTGGAAGAGGGAATTAGAAAAATGTATGAATGGTATTTGAAAGAAAGTAAATAATTTTTTATGATAGACAAAGTGAAAATACTTGATTGTACTTTAAGAGATGGTGGGTATTATACCAACTGGGATTTTGATAAAAAATTAGTTATAGATTATTGTAACTTGATGGAAGAGTTACCAATTGATTATGTAGAAGTTGGTTACAGAAGTATTACTTTAGAAGGGTATCTTGGAGAATATTTTTACTGTCCAGAATATGTTTTAAAAGAGTTAAAGCAACTAATGCCGTCAAAAAAATTAGTTATTATCCTCAATGAAAAAGATATACGTGTTGCACATATAGAAAAACTTTTAACACCTTCTAAGCCTTATATAGCTCTTGTTAGAATAGCTATTGATCCTAAAAACTTAGACAGAGCTATTCTTTTAGCTAAAGAAATAAAGTTAATGGGTTTTGAAGTTGGTTTTAATGTAATGTATATGTCTACTTGGAAAGAAGATGCCTCATTTTTAAATTCTTTGGTAGGTCTTGACCAAGTAGTTGATTATTTTTATATGGTTGATTCTTTTGGTGGAATTATCCCAAGAGAAGTAACAGAAATAATTAATTTAGTTAGAGAAAACACCGCTATTCCAATAGGGTTTCATGGGCATAATAACTTAGAAATGGCGCTGATTAATACCCTTACTTCTATTGAGAACGGAGCTGTTATTGTAGATGGAACTATAACAGGTATGGGAAGAGGTGCTGGTAATTTGAGAACTGAGCTATTACTTACTTATTTAGATAAATTGCATAAAGTAAATGTAAACTATACTGCATTAGGCAACGTTGTATCTGCTTTTGAAAAGTTAAAGGAATTTTATAAATGGGGCACCAACCTTCCTTATATTTTTTCTGGTACACATTCTTTACCTCAAAAACAGGTTATGGAATGGGTTGGTATGAATAGATACCCAATAAGTAGTGTTTTAAATGCATTAAGTAATCAGCGAGACGAAATTAAAGACAATATAAAACTACCAATATTAAAAAAAGAAAACATCTTTAAAAAAGCTGTAATATTAGGAGGAGGTAAGAGTGTAAAAAACCACAATACTGCTATAAAAAAATTTCTTGATAAAAATGAAGATACTTGTGTTATTCACGCAGGAGCTAAAAATATTTCAGACTATTTAGAAGTTAAATCAACCCAATATTATACATTAGTTGGTTTTGAAAGTGATAAACTATTAAAACAATTGGAAGATTTTTCAAATGTAAAGAATAAGTGCATATTCCCACCTTTTCCTAGGAAGATGGGTACTATAATACCTGCAGAGCTTGAAACATTATCCGAAGAAATTAAATCAATAGATTTTACAGATTTAGTTACAGAATCTCCTTTATGTTTAGCAATCCAGACAGCACTAGATTTGGGTGTTGAAACTATTTTATTTGCAGGGTTCGATGGTTATGATACTATTAGTAACCAAAACCAATATATACTTTCTCAAGAAAATCAAAAAATTATTAATGATTTGGATAAATATACTATTAAAGCAATATCTATTACAGATACAAAATATAAAAATTTACAAATAAGTTCAATTTATAGTTTATTATAATGGTTACCGTTTTTTTACCTTGTAGAGAAGGAAGTCAAAGAGTACCATTTAAGAATACTAAACCATTTTCAGGTATAGAGGGAGGGCTTTTAAAAATGAAGTTAAAGGAATTAATAAAAGTTCCTTCTGTGAATAAAATTTTTTTGTCTACAAATGATCCGAAAGTTATTGAAATCGCCAAAAATATTAACTCAAATAAAATAGTGATCGATATAAGAGAAGATTATTTATCTAGCTCATCTACAAGTACGGATGATCTTATAAATTATGTTTCAGAAATAATAGAGGATGATCATATATTATGGACACATGTTACTTCTCCTTTTATAACTGCCAATATTTATCAAAACATAATTAAGGAATATTTTATAAAACTAGCAGAAGGTTTTGATAGCTTGATGACTGTAAATAAAATTCAAACTTTTTTATGGAATGAAAAAGGAAGTATTAATTATGACAGAAATATAGAGAAGTGGCCACGAACGCAAACATTACCAAAAACTTACGAAGTAAATAGCGGTGTTTTTATTAATTCTTTAGTTAATTATAGCTTATTTAATGATAGAATTGGTGAATCGCCATTTTTATATGAAACTTTTGGCTATACTTCATTTGATGTAGATTGGCCAGAAGATTTTTTACTTGCAGAATTAATTTATAAATCACTAAACGAATGAAGACAATGTTATGGGATTGTGATGGAGTTATACTAGACTAAATGAAAGTAAGAGATAAAAGATTTGAGATAATTTTTAAGGATTTTGAAAAAAATAAAGTAGAGCAGCTTTTAGAATATCATAGAATAAATGGCGGGCTTTCTAGGTATGTAAAGATTAAATATTTTTATAACGAAATTCTTGGAAAAGAAATTTCTAATGAGAGGGTTTTAGAATATGCAGAAAAATTTTCTGAAGTAATGAGAGAGCGATTGATCGACCCAAAAAACTTAATTCAAGAAAGTGTAGCTTTTATAAAAGAAAATTATAAACAATATAATTTTCATATTGTTTCTGGTTCAGACCAGAAAGAGTTGCGGTTTTTGTGTAAAGAATTAAAATTAGATTCTTATTTTATTTCAATTTACGGTTCACCAACACCTAAAAATGATTTGGTTTTAAATGCGATTAATAAGTTTAACTATAATAAAAAAAATATTTGTTTAATAGGAGATTCTATAAATGATTTTGAAGCTGCTGATAAAAACAATATAAAATTTTATGGGTATAATAATCTCTTCCTAAAGCAAAAACATAGCTACATAGATAATTTCAATTTTTTCAATTTTTAAAGTAACGGTGTATAAATGAGTAATTATAAGCGTTTAGGAAAGAATACTTTTTTGGTTTTTATTGGTAATATAGGAAGCAAGTCTATTTCTTTTTTAATGCTTCCATTATACACAACCTGGCTTAGTGTAGCCGATTATGGTACAACAGATATTGTAACCATATACACTACTTTTTTATTAAGTATTATTTCTGGTTGTATTGCAGAATCAATATTTATTTTTCCAAATAAGGAAACTTATAAAATACAAAAAGAGTATTTTACAACAGGCTTGTATTTTGCTTTTATAAGTTTCATTGTATCATTTTTCTTATTTTGTTTTGCTAAATTAGGATTTGATTATTATAAAGTTACAAATAGTTTTTCAGAATACACCTGGTGGATTTTTTGGATTATAGTAGCTACATTTAGTCAAAATTATATGCAACAATTCTCAAGAAGTATAGATAAAATAAGGGTTTATGCTATTTCTGGAATTGTTTTAACTGGATGTACTGCCATCTTCGCTTTTCTTTTAGTTCCAAAATATGGTGTTAAAGGTTTTTTTTTAGCACAAATATTATCTCTATTTTTTGGCGCATTATATATTTTTATTTTCACAAAGTCTTATAATTATTTTAAGGTAAAGTCTATTAATATTAAAAGAGGTGTAGAAATGCTCCGTTATTCAATACCTTTGATTCCCAATGGTATAGTGTGGTTGTTAGTGAGTGCTTTAAATAGACCCATTCTAGAGTATTATTATGGGTTAAATAGTGTGGGTATCTTTGCAGTTGCCAGTAAGTTTCCAGCAATAATTATTGTTGTTTTTTCAATATTTATTTCTGCATGGCAGATTTCTGTTTTAGACGAGTTTAAAAAAATAAATTATGAACAGTTCTATAATAAAATTTTGAGAATTATTTTTTTAATGCTTATAATTCTTTCATGTACTATTGCTATTTTTAGCGAGAAAATTATTTTTTTAATGGCTCATGAGAAATTTATGGAAGCTTCAAATGTTTTGCCTATTTTAACTTTTGCAGTTATATTTTCGTCTTTGTCGGGTTTTGTTGGGGCTAATTTTTCTGCTGTTAAAAAAAGTAAATACTATTTTTATTCAAGCGTCTTTGGTGCTGTAGCAAGTGTGATTTTTAATTGGCTTTTAATACCTTTATATGGTTTATACGGCGCCGCTATTGCTATTGTTATTTCATATTTTATTATGGCAATTAGTAGAATTGTATATTCTTGGCAGTTTGTTAAAATTTCAAACTTAAAAGTATATATGCTAATGTTATTAATTAATTTTCTGGTTATTCTAACAGTCATTTATATTCAAGAGTATAACTATCTATTATACATTCTCTTTTTTATAATTTTACTGTTTATAAATAAGAAAGTCTTCGAAGATTTTAAAGAAATTTATTATCTTATTAAATTAAACTACAAAAAGACATAAACATGAAAAGAATATTAAAAGAAGTATTTAACTTCTTAAAAGAGAGTCTTAATTTTTTCCATTTTATTTTGGAAGTAGTTTATAATGGTAATTTTAATTCTAAGTTAAAAAAAAGCACTGTTAAAACAGCTGTTGTTCTTGCAAATGGTCCATCACTAAAAAAAGAATTACCAAAACTAACCCATGCAGATGAGTTTAAAAATGTAGATTTTATTGTTTTAAATTATTTCGCAAATGAAGCTATTTTTTTTCAAATAAAACCAAAACATTATTGTTTTGCAGATCCAATGTTTTTTCAGGATACTCATAGGAGAAAAGAAGTTAGAGATTTGTTTGATTTACTCCAAAAAAAAATTGATTGGAACATAAATGTTTATATTCCGTCTAATAGGTACCGAGATTTTATAAAGTATAGCTGCTTTACCAACTCTCAAATCAAAATAATAAAGATAAATATTACAGAGTATAGGGGGTATGAGAGGTTCAGAAATTTTTTTTACAAAAAAGGATTATCAATACCATTTATTGGTTCTGTTGCAAATTTAGCTATTTTTGTGGCTTTAAATAAAGACTTTAAAGAAATAAATATATATGGTGTTGACCATACTTTTTTCGATTCTTTATTTGTAAATAAAAAACAACAATTGTGTATTAAACAATCACATTTTTATAGTGACAAAGAGATAAAAGCTATCCCCATTTTAAGAATAGATAATGGCAAAAATATTAAAATGAGTGATTACTTGTTTTCTGTTTTTAAAATGTTTGAGAGCCATGGTTATTTATATCAGTATTCTAAATATTTAAATGTTCAAATTACAAATTACACAAAAAATTCTCTAATTGATAGTTATGATAGGATTTGAAACGAGATTAATTTATTAGTAATATGAATTTCATAAGAAGATTAAAATGATAACAGTAGTAAATTTTGCAGATAGGAAGTTTAAAAGAAACCAACGATGGAGTAGTATTTCTGCAAAACTATTCGGTAAAGTAAATAAAGTAATTGAATATGGACCAAAGGATATTGAAAAAAAAATTAAAGAGAAAAATAAAGAAAGTGTAAAATTTAATAATAAAGGCTTTGGTAATTATTATTGGAAACCTTTTATTGTAAATAAAGCTCTTGATAAAATTAAAGAAGGAGATTATTTAATGTATGTAGATAGTGGTTCTTTTTTCTTAAAAAGTATTTTACCTTTGGTAAAACATATGGAAGTGAAACAAAAAAATATACTTTGTTTCAAACTTCCTTTAATTGAAAAGCAATGGACAAAAAGAGATACTTTTTTATTAATGGATTGTGATTCTAAAGAATATATAAACTCTCCACAAATTTTAAGTGGTTTTTTTATTGTAAAAAAATGTAATGAATCTATAAGTTTTTTAAAGAGTTGGCAAGAGTATGCAACAGATAGTCGTATTTTAAGTGATGATGCGAATGCCTTAGAAATGCCTAATTATAAAGAATTTATAGAACACAGACATGATCAATCAATATTAAGTTTATTATGTAAAAAAAATAAGCATGTTTTGATTGAGGGAGATTTAAGTGATTATGGATGTTTTCCTTACAGATATGTACTTAATCCAAAACACATATTTGATAAACACATCTTAGAAAACCCTAAAGAAAATATTTTTAGAGGTAGTATATTATGTAATCGATCAGGACATCCACTATTATATTTGGTGAAATATGTTGTTAGATCAATTATTTATAAATTTGGAGTTAAAGTTTAGTTACTATATTTTTAAAACGATCTAAAATAGCATGTACGAGAAATTGTAACAATAAAAGTAAGGTATTTGATATGAATTTTATAGATAAGTTGATACTTCTCACATTTCCTTTTATGGAAGTTGGTTTTACGTTCTTTGGAGTTCCATTAAGGATAGGTGAGCTAACACTTTTTTTATCATTTTTAAGAGTTTTTAACTCAGGGTCTGTATTAAAAATAAAAAGAGTTAATAAAATAGGGTTGTCTATTGTTGCTTTGGTACTATTTAACTTACTATTTACAATAACAGTAAACCTAGTTAGTGATGTAAATACTGATTTTTATTTTAAATATATTTTAAGAAATTTCTTATACATTTTTATTATAATATCATTCTTATTAAAACCAATAAAATATGAAGCGATCAATGCTGAATCATTCATTAAATATATCTTATATTTAGTTACTATATTTTATATAATTGAGTTTGTAGATTATTACTTAATTAACTTCAATTGGGGAGATTTGGTTTTTGTAAGTAGACAGAGTAAGTTTATTTTTAAAGATTTTATAATAAGGTTTGCTGGGCAATCCTCAGAACCAGCTTATATTATACCCTTACTCTCAATTCCTTTAATGTATGGTCTCTTTAAGAGAAAATTTAAATACACTGTACTTTCTACAGTATATATATTATTACCTTTTTCTTCTTTTGGGTATGTAATTATTATTTTTGCATTTATTTTTTTTCTAAAAACTGTTGATGATAAAAAGTTGAGAAAAAAAGCAGAAAATTTTTTAATTAAAGGACTCGCCATTATACCTTTTATTGCAATACTCTTTTTCAATAAAATCATAAAGCTTCTAGTTTACAATTTCGAAAAATTTCAAACCTATTTTGGTATCGGTAACGCTCAAGAATGGTCGGCAAGTCAAAGGACAGGCCATATAGAATTAGCACTTAATCTTTTTGCAGAGTCAAATGTTTTTAGAGTATTGGTAGGTAATGGTACAGGTTATTATAGTAAAATGAGTAAGCTCTTTAAAGGATATTATCTAGATGATGGAGATGAAGCCCATAATTTATATGTCTCTACTTTAGCAGATAGAGGTGTTATAGGTTTAATCTTATTAATCTTATTATTTTATTTTATAAGTAAAATGAAAATTTCAAAAAATGTATCTGGGGATTTAAAATATTTTTTTATTGCTATTAAATTCGGGGTATATGTTAGAATGTTTCATTGGTTTTTTACAGGGATGTTATGGCAATATTACTTTTGGGTAGAAGTGATTTTATTAATGTCTGCGAGCGCGTATTACTTAAAAATTTCAAAAAATGAAAAACAACATTAATTTTAGTATCATAACAGTTTGCTATAATTCAATTAATACTATAGAAAAAACACTGCAAAGTCTGCTTTCTCAAACCAATCAGAATTTTGAATATATTATTATTGATGGAGGATCTACAGATGGTACAGTAGAACTAATAAATAAATATAAACAACATGTAGATGTATTTGTCTCAGAACCAGATAAGGGTATATATGATGCTTTTAATAAAGGTATTAAACTAGCTAAAGGAGATTATATTGGTATTTTAAATTCAGATGATACTTATAATTCTAACACCCTTGAATTAGTTGCAAATTATACCCTAAACCAACCTAATGCTATAATTTATGGTGACACTTATTTTATAGATGATAACGACGTTGTTTTTGGGTTAAATGTAGGGAATTTTAATATTAATAATATTAAGTCTGGTATTGGTTTTATGCACCCTTCTAGTTTTGTGCCTAAACAAGTATATGAAAAAATAGGTTTATACTCATTATCAAAAGACCTATATATTGCTAGTGATGCAGATTTCTTACTTAAATGCCATAAGGCCAAAGTTTTATTTGTAAAAGGAGAATTTAAGGTTTTTATGAGAACAGGAGGTTTAAGTGAAACGTCTTTTTATAGAGCCCATAAACAATATTTAACATCCTTAAAAGAACAGCATATTTTAAGCAAAAAAGAATTTATTTTAGAACGGTTTAAATTGTATTTAAAAGCACCATTAAAAAAGGTTTTTTCTCGAAAAAGTGTTGCTGCAATAAAACTTCAACTTTGGGTTATTTTAATTGCACTCTTTAATTTTATTTTAAAATATTCTCCTTTTTCATTTTTAAAAAGAATTTTACTTAAATCGTTTAACTTTAAAATTGGTAAGTCTAGTCACATTCATAATAGTACGTTTATGAGCTTGGGTAAGTTTGAAATGGGAAATAACTCCGTAATAAACCCAAAATGTGTTATTGATAATAGAGATAAAATTACTATCGGTAATAATGTTTCTATTGGTCAGTATAGTAAAATTTACACTACAGGTCATGATATAAATTGTAGTTACTTTACAGGTTTAAGAAAACCCGTAGTTATTGAAGACAATGTGGTTTTGTTTTCTAGTTGTATCATTCAGCCTGGTGTTACAATTGGGGAAGGAGCTGTCGTTTTTCCTGGATCTGTTGTAACAAAAGATGTTCCTCCTTTTACAACTATTGGCGGCAATCCAGCTAAAATAATTGGGAAAAGAACAACTAATTTAAATTATAGAATTAATTATGGGTTTAAATTTATCAAATAAAGTTAACTTTCATTTTATTTGCACAAATTTTGGCAGTAATAAAGATGGTATAGGTCATTACACTTCTAAAATTGTAAATGAGCTCCAAAATAATAAATCACTTAAAACACACGTTTATTCACAAAATACTTCACATTTATCAAAATTAAAGCTTTTCTTATCTTTAGGAATGACTAAACAAATTCTAAAAGTCATTAAAAATGTTTTTAGGAGTAAAAATAAGAATTTTATTTTTTTAGAATACCCTTTTGTAGAATATAACCCTGTATTTTTGTTAGCACTATTTTTTTTAAAAGCAACAAAAAATAAGAATACTAAAATAGTAATATCTTTACACGAGTATAGTAGAACAAAGAAACTTCGAAAATTTTTTATAGAACTGCTCATACCTTTTAGTGATATTGTTCTGTATACAAGAGAATACGATATAAAACCATTTAAAACAAAGAAAATTTATTTTAAAAAGAGAATAATACCCGCAAACATAGAACCGTCAAATGAAGAAGTTTTTGTTTTAGATAAAGAATTAATAAATATTTGTTTTTTTGGAATAATTAATTTTAAAACTAAAGAAATTCATACTATGATTAAAGCTTGGGAAATGTATAAAAAAGAAAATAGTAATACTAAAATTTGTTTTCACTTTATTTCTAGTTCATATAACAAAATTATAGAGAATAGTACTTGTTTAAAATATTATTATAATCTAGAGGATAAAAAGGTTTCAAATATTTTAACTGAAATGACTTATATTATTTTACCATTAAAACCTAAAATATCAATAAATAATGGTAGTTTGTCCGTTGGATGCATACATAATTGCATCCCCATAGGTATTTTTGATCCACAGTATTTTGATGCTGATTTTGGAATACCTATGGATGACTATTCTATAGAAGAGTTTACAAAAGTTTATAAGTTAATTGAAAATTTAGATTTTATAATTTTAAAAGACCAACTAATTAAAGCTAAAACTTATGGAGAAATGAAATCTGTTAAAAATAGTAGTTCTTCTTATTTAGAACTTATTAATTTATCTTTATGTTAGAATTATTACAGTATGAAAATAAGAAATGCTCAAGAATCTTAATGTTTTTCCTTTTTTTAGTTGGCTTTAGCATCCCATTTTCTTTTGCATTTAATAGTATTTCTATAGGTCTATTATTTATTATATCTTTTTTTTGGTTTAAAAAAAGTAATTTCTATTCATTTTTTAAACATCCAAAAAGTATAATAGTAATTTTTATTTTATTTTATTTGCTTCAAATAATTGGTGTCTTATATTCTGAAAACTTTGATATAGCTTTATCTAATACAATAAAAAGTATTGTTTTAATTATTATACCCATTACTTTTATAAATATTTCTAAAACTTTAGATATTAAAAAAGTAACAATTAGCATATATGGCCTTATTTTTGGAGTTTTTTTAATGCTCTTTAGTGCGCATATAAATATTTTATATAAAATTATTTTAGAGGACTTACCTATATCATCATTTATAACATTTTTTACAAGAGTAGAATTTGTAAAGGAAGCATTTGTAGAAATACACCCTCCTTATTTTGGAATACTTGTTGTTTTTATTTTATTCCCCGTAAGTAAAATACGATTATTGAAAAATAAAATAGGTAATGATATTTTGATTTATTTTTTAGTTCTTTACTTAATTTTTTCTTTATACGGTATATCTTCCTTTATGTCTTTTATATTATTAACTTTCTTTATTTTATACAAACTAGTATACTTAGTTAAAAACGGGATTAAAATAAATGCCTTTATTTTAATCACAACCGCATGCACAATTTTAATATTAGTTTCATTTTTTTATAATAAACCTATTTCAGATTTTGGAGGAGGCAGTTTAATAAATAGAATTAATTGGATGCTAGTAAAAGGTAAAGGGGATACCTCTCGTCCCCATAATTGGAATAGTGTTATTGATGTTATTCAAGGGAATTTAATTGTTGGAATAGGTTCTGATGGAGGAATTCAACAATTACAAATAAGGAGAGATCAAAAGAGTGAGTCATTTATTAATAAACATAATGCACATAATCAGTATTTAGAAATATTTTTAAGACATGGATTACTAGGGTTTTTCATATATATGTATTTATTATTTTCTCTTATAAAGAAAAGTTTACGTTTTAAAAATGAAAACTTCAAGTGGTTTTTATTAGTGTTTTTAATATCAAGTATTACAGAATCTTATCTACAAAGGCAAATAGGAATAACTTTTTTTACTTTTTATGCTGTTTTATATATAACATTCTATAACTTTGAAACAAATAACTTTAGTATAACTAATGAAAAAAGCTTTGGTACATGATTGGTTTTATACAGATGGAGGTGCTGAGAAAGTAGTGCATTCAATTGGAAATATATGGAATGATTTAGAGTATTATTCATTAATTGATTTTTTGAATAAAAAAGACAGAGATTTTATTCTTAATGGGAAAAAATCAAATACTAGCTTTATTCAAAAATTTCCAACGGCTAAAAAAAATCATAGAAAATTTTTACAATTTTTCCCCAAAGCAATAGAGTCTTTTAATCTAAACGATTTTGGTTTAGTCATATCCTCTTCTTCTTCAATTGCAAAGGGGGTTTTAACCAATCAAAACCAATTACATATCTGTTACTGCCACTCACCGATGAGATATGCTTGGAATTTGTACCATGAATACCTAGAGGATAAAAATTTAACAAAAGGCTTAAAAGGGTGGTATGCAAAAACAATTTTATATAAATTAAGAACATGGGATGTTATTTCTTCGAATAGGGTAGATCATTTTGTAGCGAATTCTAATTATATTGCAAAGCGGATTAAAAAAATATATAACCGAGATGCTGTGGTAATATACCCGCCAGTAGATGTACATAATTTTCCATTAGAAGAAAATAAAGAAAATTTTTATGTAGCAGCCTCCAGATTGGTTTCTTATAAAAAAATAGATTTAATTGTAGAGGCTTTTAATAAAATGCCAAACAAAATATTAAAAGTTATTGGAGATGGACCTGAAATGGATAAAATTGTTGGTATAGCTAGTAAAAATATTGAGGTGTTAGGAAGAAAAAGCCCAAAAGATTTGGTTAAAATGTTTCAAAAAGCCAAAGCATTAGTTTTTGCAGCAGATGAAGATTTTGGTATCTTGCCAGTAGAAGCGCAAAGTTGTGGTACGCCAGTTATTGCTTTTAATAAAGGTGGATTAAGAGAAACTGTTCTTGATAATGAAACAGGTGTTTTTTTTCAAAAACAAGAAGTTAATCATATTATTGATGCTGTAAATCGATTTGAATTAATGAAATTTGACGCAAAAAAAATAAGGCAAAATGCGATGCGATTTAGTAAAGAAAGATTTGAAAAAGAATTTAAAGAATTCGTAGAACAAAAAATTAAAGAGTTTTAATTTGAGAAAAAAGTATTCATTTATAATCATTCTATTAGATTTAATTGTTATAAATTTAGTTTTATATTATTTTTCCAATATAGGTTACACAGACTTTTTGTTTAATATTTATATTACCTTTTCTTGGTTATCTCTCTCATTTTACACTAATTTCTATAATGTTTATAGATATACACATATATTAAAATTAGTTACACTTTTAACGTCGCAATTTTTTGTTTTTACATTAACTTTTTTTTCATATTTTACTATTTTTAAAGAAGGTGTAGTTTTTAATAAACAATTTATTACGCTAACCACTTTGTTTTTTTTTCTAGCTTTTATTAAGTTTTTCTTCTTCTTTTTACTAAAAAGATACCGATTATCTGGTGGTAATTACCGAACAGTTATTGTTTTTGGAAGTAACAAATCGGCTAAAAATGCAGCTAATTTATTTCTTAAGAGGCAAGATTTAGGGTATCGCTTCACAGGCTTTTTTTCAGATAAACAAAGCAAAGAAACAAAATATTTAGGAACGATTACAGATGGCTTATTATATTTAGAAAA
>Ga0115563_1002582_pt1 | contig 13237 bp, 14 predicted proteins | sample COGITO_mtgs_1105_2_FD_87198 | JGI IMG/M metagenome (GOLD analysis project Ga0115563, IMG submission 87198) | Pelagic marine microbial communities from North Sea - COGITO_mtgs_110519 | ecosystem: Environmental > Aquatic > Marine > Epipelagic | place: Germany:Helgoland, sampling site Kabeltonne...
GGCTTTGGCAAATCGGGATGATGCTTTTGTCGCGGACCTCGAGAAACTGCTAAAGCGTCTGGAGGCCACCGAAAGATCCGGCGACGTGCAGGGCTATATCAAGGCAAACTACGAGTTTCATTTGCGGATATACCAGCAGTCGAACTCTCCAGTTCTGATCGATATTATAAACACACTCTGGTTGCGCGTCAGCCCGCATTTGTATCAGTTGGAACGGGAAAATCAGTACAAAGTTTCCAACATCCATCACCGAAAAATAGTACGAGCTATCCGGGAAGATGACGAAGCAACTGCCACGCAGGAGCTTGTTCTGGATATTTCTGACGCCTATGAAGTTCTTGTGAGAACCTTGTTTTCGAAAAGCCTTACTCGCTGAGAGCAACTGCGAGCGGACTGGGCCGAGGCCCTCATCAGATCTGTCGAAATTCAGAGCGAGCTCTTTTCCCATCCTCTGAACGTCCCTTAACGCCGTGAAATCTTTGATTCCAAGGCTGTGTCAGAATTTCCTAAGCAATCGGGAATCAGACAACTAACTGAAATTGCCAGAAAAGTCAGGCTCAAAAAAGGCATTGATTTTTGATCAATCATCAATAATAAATAGACGTGCCCGATGAATAGGCCGCGAGGGACGTTCATGGTGGGCACAGTCACGGGAGGAAAAAATGAAATATTCGAAAATTGCCGCGACCCTGGTTGCCGGTTCACTGGCCGTTGGTGCGTCTTCTGCCTCAGCCGATATTCTTGATGTCCACATGAGCATTCCCAAGGACCTGACGTTCTTGGCGGACAGCGCAAAACTAATGGATGAAACTCTGCGCAACATGAGTGGCAACGACGTTGGCCTGCAACTCTATGGTTCAGGTGAATTGGTGCCAGCAGGTGAAATTCTTGAAAACGTAAGCTCCGGTGCCATTCCGGCTGGGTGGAGCTTTCTTGGCCAGTGGGGCGGACAGGTGCCTGTCGCCCAAATCGGTGCAACACCATTCGGTGCTGGACCCGAAGCTCTGGCGGCCTGGTTGCACGTAGGTGGCGGTCTTGAAATTGTTCAGCGTGGATTTGACGACTTGAATATTAAAGTTCTGGCCTGCCACATTACCGCGCCCGAGCCAGGTGGCTGGTTCAACAAAGAGATCAACTCGATCGAAGATTTCAGCGGTCTGAAGATGCGCATGGCCGGTGTTGGTGCACGTGTGCTCAACGAATTCGGGGCCTCGGCTCAGTACTTGCCGGCCAGTGAAATTTATCTCGCCCTTGAGCGTGGTCGGATCGACGCGACAGAGTTTTCTTTGCCAATTATCGACAAAGACTTTGGCTTCAATCAGATTGCGACATATCAATACTATCCGGGTTGGCACCAGCCGGGCAGTGTTGACGTCCTGATGATTAATATGGACGTCTGGAACGATATGAGCGATGGCGAGCGGGCTATGTATGAAGCGGCTTGTCAGGTCAGCCTTGCCTGGACTTTGCAATATGCGCCTTCCGCACAAACGCCACAAATCGAAGAATTTGAAGCGGGTGGCATCGAAGTTCGGCGTTTTCCCGACGAAGTACTTGCAGAATTGCGGGCTGCGACCGAACGCGTACTGGATGCGGAAGCTGAGAATGACGCGCTCTACGGCGAGGCCTATAACTCGATGAAGGCCTTTGTGGCATCATCGGGTCGTTGGACTGACCTTCAAACTCTCCCTGCCGAGTAAGCCACCATGGCACACGAAATGGACACGCAACCGGGCGGTCCAGAACGTGGCATCGGTCCTGTCCATACGGTTCTTCGCGGGATCGTATGGATAGGCCAAGCCGCGGCCTGGCTCATCGTTCCTATCCTCGTTCTCGTATTGATCGGTGTGACACTGTCAGCGGCTAAGATTGGCACGATCGTTCGATGGGAAAATGACGTTTTCTTGTTTGGCTCGAAGCTGACCCTCGCAAGTATCGGAGACCTGCAATGGCACTTGTTCGGGATCATGCTGATGCTCACGATGGCTGGTGCGATTGTCAGCGATCGGCATGTGCGTGTCGATTTCCTGCGCCAAAACTTTAGTGATCGGACCAAGAACATCATTGAAATCATCGGCTTTCTTGGCCTGCTTGCGCCCCTATGCGCCATTGTCGTTTTCCACGGCTATGATTTCACGGTGCGGTCTTTCGCTATGGGTGAAGGGTCGAACTACGACGGGATGTATGACCGGTTTGTGCTGAAGGCATTCGTTCCGATTGGCTTTGGATTGATGCTGATTGCCGGCCTCTGTCTGACGATCCAAAGACTTCGTATTTTGTTCGGGAAGGGCAAACCTCATGATTGAACACATCATTCCTCTGACGATGGTCGTATGCCTGCTTCTGGGGATATTCAGCGGCTATCCCGTGGCGTTTGTTCTTGGCGGCATCGGAATTCTGTTTGCCTTCATCGGTGGGCTGCCCTTTGCCTTCCTCAAAATTGGCGTCTCGCGCATCTACGCTGGCGTCATCGAAAACTGGCTCCTTCTAGCAGTACCCTTGTTTGTCTTTATGGGTGCGATGCTTGATAAATCCGGATTGGCGCAGAATTTGCTCTATTCGCTTGAGCGTGCCTTGGGACGCAAGCGGGGTGGACTGGCCATTTCCGTTGCTTTGCTGGGCATCGTCATGGCGGCCAGCACAGGTATCGTTGGCGCATCGGTGGTCATGCTTAGTACTTTGGCTCTGCCCATTATGCTACGCGAAAAATACAAACCGGAACTGGCTGTCGGTACGATCGCTGCCTCGGGCACCTTGGGTATCCTGATCCCGCCCTCGATCATGTTGGTGCTCGTCGGCGATATTCTGCAGATATCAGTTGGCGAATTGTTCGTTGGGGCGATGGTTCCTGGCTTGCTTCTGGGTGGTCTTTATATTGCCTACATCGTCTTCGTCGCGCTGACGAAACCAAATGATGCGCCTGTGTCGACACATATTCCGGCAGAAGGCTCTTTAGCATTGGCGCTCTTGCGCGACTTGTTTGCGCCGCTTGCTCTTATCCTGACGGTTCTGGGTTCGATTGCCACAGGCACGGCCACGCCGACCGAAGCAGCAGGGCTGGGTGCGATCTGCGCCATGATCTTGGCCGCGATCAATCGCAAGCTGACCTTTCAAACTATGTCCACTTGCGTCCGTGAAACCGGCAATACCACTGCCATGATCCTGGGTGTGCTGGTAGGCGCTACGATCTTTGGGATGGTGTTCAAGGGCCTCAAGGGCGACGAGATGATCGAAAACGCCATTCTGTTTTTCGATCTAGGCGCTTATGGCACGTTGGGCATCTTGCTGTTGCTGATTTTCATCATGGGCTTCTTCCTGGAGTGGGTCGAGATCAGCTTTATCGTTTTGCCACTCTTCGCACCTATTGTTGCAGGACTGGACTTCGGGCTTGGAATTTCGCGCGAGCAGCAACTGTTGTGGTTAGCCATGCTCGTGGCTGTCAACCTGCAGACCAGTTTCCTAACACCACCTTTTGGATATTCCCTGTTCTACGTCAAAGGAGTGGCCCCGCCCGAAATATCCATTCGGATCATCTATCGCGGCATCATTCCGTTTGTCGGACTGCAACTGTTTGGTCTCGCATTGCTGATCATCTGGCCGAACCTCGTGCTTTGGGCTCCGAATGCGGTGTTCGGCAACTAGAGGAAATAGGATGACAGATCAATCTCCAAACTCGCCCACGTTGCTCGTGGACTTTCACTTGCCAGGTCTGAAAGGCAAGAAAGTTGTGATCACTGCTGGCGCAAGCGGAATAGGATTCAGCATCGCCCGCTTACTGCACGCACAAGGTGTTCAAATCGCGATCTGCGATGTAGATGCCGACGCCTTGCATAGGGCCAGCATTGAACTTGAAGGATGCGTCGCCGTCGAGGCTGATGTGTCTGACGAAAGGGCGGTGGATACCCTCTTTGACACGGTACAAGACACCTTTGGAGGGCTGGATGCTCTAGTAAACAACGCAGGGATTGCCGGGCCAACCGGCAATCTCGAAGACCTCTCGCCCGATGATTGGCGGCGCTGCATCGACATCTGTTTGACGGGACAGTTTCTGTCGGCGCGCCGAGCCATACCAATGATCAAGGCCAATGGCGGCGGCGCGCTGGTCAACATGGCATCCGCCGCCGCCAAGCATGGATACGCCTATCGCACCCCATATTCGGCGGCCAAGTTCGGCGTCATCGGCCTGACCCAAAGCCTTGCCAAGGAGCTGGGTCCGGACAACATCCGGGTCAATGCCGTTCTGCCGGGGATCGTTGAAGGGCCCAGAATGGAAAAGGTGATCCGTGATCGCGCTGAAGCCGCCGGTATTGGCTATGCCGCAATGAAGGACGACTACCTGAAGAACATTTCCATGCGTCGCATGGTGACCCCAGACGACGTCGCCGCGACTGTTGCATTCCTGATTTCGGATGCCGGCGCGAACCTGTCGGGGCAATCCCTTGCCGTTGATGGAAACGTAGAAACGCTTTGAACTCGATTGGAAAACCAAAAGTGAGTAAAGACAACAAAAATGCTGGCAAGGTTATCATTACCTGTGCCGTAACCGGTGCCATTCATACGCCGTCCATGTCGCCACATCTACCGGTAACGCCGAAAGAGATCATTAGCGATTCCCTTGCAGCCGTCGAGGCGGGTGCAGCGATCCTTCACCTGCACGCTCGCCATCCGGACGGACGCCCAGACCAGAGCCCGGAAGGATTTGCCGAGTTTTTGCCGCGGATTAAGCAGAGCACAGATGCCGTGGTGAACATCACCACTGGCGGCAGTCCTTACATGAGTGTGGAGGAGCGCGTAGCTCCTGCAGCGACATACCAGCCAGAGCTCGCCTCGTTGAATATGGGGTCAATGAATTTTGGACTCTACCCGATGCTGAACAGGTTCAAGGAATTTAAACACGATTGGGAGCGTGAGCATCTCGAGGGTTCCAAAGACCTCGTATTCCGCAATTCCTTTAAAGACATCGAGTACGTGCTCGAGACCTGCTACGGCAACGGAACGCGGTTTGAGTTCGAATGCTACGACACTTCTCACCTTTACAATCTGGCGCATTTTGCAGATCGCGGCTTGGTAAAGGCCCCATTCTTCGTGCAATCGGTTTTCGGCCTGCTTGGTGGCATTGGACCGCACCCTGAAGACGTGATGCACATGAAGCGCACGGCGGACCGGCTGTTCGGCGACGATTTCCGTTGGTCCGTCCTTGGTGCGGGATCCAACCAGTTTCGGATTGCAGCGCAGGCGGCGGCGCTCGGTGGAAACGTGCGGGTCGGGCTGGAAGACAGCCTTTGGGCCGGTCGCGGCGAACTGGCAAAATCCAGCGCCGTTCAAGTCAAAAAGGTGCGCGCTATTATCGAAAATCTGGGCTTGCAGATCGCGACCCCGGATGAGGCTCGCGAGATTCTTGGCCTCAAGGGCGCCGATCAGGTTGCTTTCTGAGCATGTGGTACGCCTCCAATCAAAATGGGCAGGTTTTGGCGCGCGCGTACAGTCGCGCCTGCATTTGTGAGATCACGCTATGAAAAAACCGCTCTCACCCAAAGCCGTCGCAGATCTCGTGCCAGATGGCGCACGTGTCATGATCGGTGGATTTATGGGGGTTGGGACGCCGAACAAGATCATTGATGCGCTTGTTTCTGCAGGGAAAAAGGACTTGACGTTGATTGCGAATGACACCGCCTTGCCGGGGCGTGGCATCGGAAAGCTTGTCTCTGCCGGTGCCCTCAGGCGTGCTGTCGTGTCTCACATCGGTCTGAATCCCGAGACCCAACGCCAAATGAATGCAGGCATCCTTGAAGTGGAGCTTGTTCCACAGGGCACGCTGATTGAGTGCATCCGTGCGGGTGGAGTGGGGCTTGGTGCGGTCGTCACGCCTACCGGTCTTGGAACTGTGCTGGAGGAGGGTAAGCAAGTGTTGGAAATCGATGGGAAAAAATTCCTTGTTGAAGAACCTATTCGGGCCGATTTTGCGTTCATCGCTGCGCGGCAGGCCGATTACCTTGGTAACCTAGAATATTCGCTGACGGCGCAGAATTTTAACCCGACCATGGCGATGGCCGCCGATACCGTCGTGGCTGAGCCAGAGCATATCGTGCCCGTTGGTGTGATCCCTCCTGACGCTGTGCGCACCCCGGCCAGTTTGGTTGACCACTTGATCGAAAGGTCGACGTAAATGCAGCCCAAAGAACGCATCGCCCGACGTGTCGCCCAAGAAATCGCACCCGGAATGCTGGTCAATTTGGGGATCGGCCTACCCAGCCTTGTCGCCGGCTTTGTTCCTTCGGATGCAGGTGTTTTCTTTCAGTCCGAAAACGGTGTGATCGGGCTCGGTGCGCGTCCACCCGAAGGCATGGAAGAGCCTGACTTGACCGATGCCGGCGGCGGTTTCGTGACCGCCGTGCCCGGCGCGGCAGCCATCGACAGTGCGATGAGTTTTGGCCTGATCCGAGGCGGTCATATTGATTTGACGGTGCTGGGCGGCCTGCAAGTGGACGAACGCGGCCTGCTTGCAAATTGGATGATCCCCGGTGCCATGGTGCCCGGTATGGGGGGCGCGATGGACCTCGCCACCGGAGCCCGCAAGGTTATTGTGGCGATGCAGCACATGGCGAACGGAAAAAGCAAGATCGTCCGCACATGCGACCTGCCTCTGACATCCACGCGCCCGATTGACCTGTTGGTCACAGACCTTGCGGTATTCGAAGTCACCCAATCCGGCCTGATGGTAATGGAAATTGCGCCCGATGTAACAGTTGGGGACGTCGAGGCCTCGACCGAGGCGCGGTTTGAGGTTTGCGGTGATCTTAAGTGTATGGATGAAATCCGACCTGCAATCGCCGAGGTCCAATGAAACACCATGCTGTGAATATGGCGTCGGATTCTTCATCCAGACCTATCGAATTTCATTATTGCCGCCGGATCTGCTGAGCCAGTTTTCGGACAGAAGGAGAAGAAAAACATGGAAAAGATTGCCATAATTGGAACCGGATTGATTGGACAAGGTTGGGCAGCGGTGTTTGCTCAGGCCGGCTTTGAGGTTGCGATGTATGACTCTTCGCAAAAGGCCGTAGAACGTGCATTGATGGCGATGGAGAAGCGGATTGCCGATCTCGCGGAGTTCGATCTGATCAAGCTGTCCGACGCCCCTCAGGTCTTGCAGCGCATCACGGTCGCGGACAGCCTCGAAGAAGCTTTGGACGATGCCATCTACATTCAGGAAAATGGCCCGGAAAACGTCGACATCAAAAAAGAGATCACGCTGGAGTTGGATGCCATTGCCGCCGATGACGTGCCGATCGGAAGCTCTACTTCGGGGATTTCTGCATCGCGGTACTGCAAGGATATTGCGGGTCGCTATCGGTGCCTTGTGGTGCACCCCATCAACCCGCCGCATCTGCATCCCGCAGTCGAAATCGTTCCGACGCCATGGACGGATCAAAGCATCGTTTCAAAAGTGAACGACGTGATGATCAAATGCCGGCGCGAAACCATCGTGCTAAGCGAAGAGATCGACGGGTTCGTCGTGAACCGCCTCCAAGGCGCGCTTCTGGAAGAAGCGTTCAGACTTGTGGGCAGTGGCATCGTGTCCGCCGAAGATTTGGACAAGGCCATTTGCGACGGGCTCGGGCTGCGCTGGTCAATCATGGGCCCGATGCAGACCATTCATCTGAACGCCCCTGGAGGTGTTACCGACTATGTTGCACGATATGGGGAAATGTATCGGGGTTTCGGGATTGGCCCCTACGATGACGTTGACTGGGCCAATATCGCGAAGGAAAAACTCGGCCCCGAATTGTCCCAGCGCACCCCCATCGCCGAAATTCCCGAAGCGCAAATAGCCCGGGACAGAAAATTGATGGCCCTGTTGCGTCACAAGAAACAGGCCGGTGTGGAAACTTCGAAACAATAGAGCTTCGGAACCAACAAATTTCGCCGGACACCAACCAAACCCTAAAGGAAAACCTATGACACATAAGCCTGTGCTTACACTAAGCGACGACGACAATATCGCAGTTGTTCAGCAAAAAGTCGAGCCCGGCAACGAGCTCTCTTCACCCGATCTTGTCGCACAGAGCGCCATCCCATTGGGTCACAAGATCGCTTTGACAGAAATCAGGTTGCTTCAGGTTGCAACATGATCTGTTTCACGACGGGGCGTGGTTCTTGTTACGAAAACAAGCCGGTGCCATCAATCAAAATTGCCTCAAATTCCGCGATGTACGCCCGGATGCAGGACGATATGGATCTGAATTGCGGGGCAATTGCAGAGGGGAGTGAATCCGAGGCCGAGGCGGGGCAACGGGTTTTCGAAGCCATTTTGGAAACGGCCTCCGGTTCCAAAACCCGTTCTGAAGAGTTGGACGTTGGCCAAGCAGAGTTCGCCACTTGGCAGACCTACGCCCATATGTAGGGGACGCCCTGGGTTGGACGTGTCGGTGACTGAGCGACCCAAGCGCGATAAAAGCAAACAAATGACTAGGAAACGGTATGATTTACACACTGGATGGGACAACGCCGAAGATTGCAGACGGCGTTTTTTTAGCCCCAAACTCAAGTGTCATCGGGAATGTTGAAATCGCGGAGAATGCAAGCGTCTGGTTCGGTGTTGTCATCCGCGGTGATAACGACCTGATGCGCATTGGCGAGGGAAGCAATATTCAGGACAACTGCGTCTTGCATTCCGATCCCGGGTTTTCGCTGACGATCGGGCGGAATTGCACGATCGGACACAGTGCAATTGTCCATGGCTGCACGATCGGAGACGGCACGCTGATCGGTATGGGTGCCACTGTTCTGAATGGCGCTGTCATTGGCCAAAACTGCCTGATCGGAGCTGGCGCGCTCGTCACAGAGAAGACAGTCATCCCGGACAATTCTCTGGTTGTCGGGTCTCCTGCGCGTGTCAAACGGGAATTGGGTAAAGAGCAGATCGAGGGTCTTAATCAAAGCGCCATACACTATCAGGAAAATTCAAATTGGTTTTCCGAAGAGCTTTCCAGCAAGTTTCTCGACAGGTGAAATCGACATGACAACCGCACAAAGGAACACCCTTTTACACCTTTTCCGCGCAGCCGTTTCTTCCGTGAAAGGTGACATCAGCGTGCGGAATTGGGTGTCGGGACACGATGTCAAACGTCCGACGCACATTGTTGCCGTTGGAAAAGCGGCCGCAGCCATGTTTGACGGCCTGCCGGATGACTGGCGTAATACGATACCCACCTATCTCGTCACCAAGACTAACCACTTAGGTGACAGAGAGTACGGTCGCAACGTGGTGGCCCTGGAAACGAGCCACCCCATACCAGATCAAACGTCGATGAACGCTGGCGAGAGGCTGTACAAGTTTGCGGCAAAATGCCCAGCCGGAAGTCATCTGTTGATGCTTGTTTCGGGTGGTGCATCGTCGCTTGTCGAACATCTGGGGCAAGGGGTTGGTCTCGACGATCTTGTGGCCTTGACTGAAACCGCCTTGGCAGAAGGTCTGGACATCGATGAAGTGAACAAGCGCCGGCAGGCCATCTCTGCCATTAAAGGAGGTCGGTTGCTCGCGACGTTCAAGGGTCAACAAGTCGATGTCCTTGCCATTTCGGACGTCGCTGGGGATAGCATCTCGGTCATTGGTTCCGGGATCGGCGCACCGCCCGAGCGCATCGGCTTTGCCTATAATTGTGGTGTTGTCGCCGCAAACGCCGTTGCACGGGACGCTATAGTTGAAATCGCAAAATCACTCGATATCAAAATAATCACTAACAAAGAAAACCTGTATGAAGACGTACCCATGATCGCTGCTCGGATCGCGCAAGAGATCAAGGAAGGACCTGATGGCTTGTATGTCTACGGTGGTGAGCCCACTGTAATTCTTCCCGGAAACCCTGGCAAAGGCGGTCGCAACCAGGCCCTCGCACTGGAAATCGCAAGGCACGTTCAAAACCGAAGCGACATAGTCGGCCTCGTCGCAGGGACGGACGGCACCGATGGTCCGACGAATGCAGCGGGAGCGTTCCTGGATGGCGACACCTTTTCTTCGGAACCCGGCGCGGAAGATGCGCTACGCCGCGCTGATTCTGCCTCTTTTCTTGCCCGCACAGGCGACCAGATCATCACCGGGCCAACCGGCACGAATGTGATGGATCTCGCCATTTTTCTCAGACACAGATGAAGGCTCACATCATGACCACTCATAGTCACCAGCCCCGGCAGACAAAGATCGTAGCCACGTTGGGTCCCGCGTCTAATTTTTACGACAAGATCAAGGCTCTCGCCGAGGCGGGTGCGAACGTCTTCCGTATGAATTTCAGCCACGGCACCCACGAAGACCATGCCAGGGTTCATGCAGCCATTCGCAAAACAGAGAGTGACCTCGGTCGATCCATCGCCATTCTGGCGGATATGCAAGGTCCGAAGCTTCGCATCGGTGTGGTGCCAGGAGGGGAAAGACCTTTGGCTATCGGCGATCGTATCCGATTGGTGTGTGATCCCACCCAGAAGGACGACGTGCCACTACCACATCCCGAGATTTTTGGCACTGTTGAGGTTGGCCATATGATTCTCATCGACGATGGCCGCATCAGGTTGAGCGTTGTTGAGATCCGTGACGGCGCTATCACTGCCGAGGTCCTCAACAAAGCGACTTTGCGGGACCGTAAGGGGGTAAACTTTCCGGACACCACGCTGAAAGTGGATGCAATCACGCCAAAAGACCGAGACGACTTGCGGTTTGCGCTCGAATTGGGGGTCGATTGGGTGGCAATGTCTTTCGTGCAGACCGCAGAGGATATCAAGAGTCTGCGCCGGTTGACAGGAGACATGGCAAAGATCGTTGCCAAAATCGAGAAACCCGTCGCTGTTCAAAATATCGACGCAATCCTCCACGCCACTGACGCCATAATGGTAGCGCGTGGGGACTTAGGTGTTGAGTGCGATTGGCACGAGTTGCCGGCCATCCAGGCATCGCTGGTGGCAAACGCCCGGTCACATGGAAAACCAGTTATTGTGGCTACTCAGATGCTTGAAAGCATGATCTCAGCACCTCTGCCCACTCGAGCAGAAACTTCTGACGTCGCCAATGCGGTGTCTCAGTCTGCAGACGCGGTCATGTTGTCAGCAGAAAGCGCAGCAGGTGAATATCCGGTTGAAGCCGTTAGAGCGATGGCCGAAATTGCCCAAGCGACGGAATCTGGTTCTCGTTCATTGAATTCGAGCGTCAACACAGCTCTGATTGATGCCCCGGACGATTCAAGCTCAATCGCAAGTGCAGCCAGCACCCTTGCCGATTTGAGGAATGCGAGTTGCATTGCCACGTTTACGACAACCGGGGCCACGGCGCTGCGGGTGTCGAAGAATCGTAGTGCCATCCCAATTCTTGCAATCTGTCACTCGGAAAAAGTCGCGCGAAGCCTTTGCCTTGTCTGGGGGGTAACGCCTATCGTCAGTACCAGCGTCGAAGAGTTCTCTTCCAGCCGCGAAGGCCGCATCCCGTCGCATCTTGCCCCTGAATACCTGGTTCGGCCTGATCGCCCGGTTGTTGTGACATCCGGATCTGTTCATGGTCAAGCTGGCGGCACAGACTCGCTAAAAATCGCCTATCTCGGCAAATAAGGACACATCAATGAGCACGATCATCGATATCATCGCCCGCGAAATCCTGGACAGCCGTGGCAACCCTACTGTCGAGGTCGACGTCACGCAAATAGATTTGGCCGTCCATTGATCCCTGTCTTTGCAGTTGACTCTGTTAACCCGTGGCCGTCAAAAAACCGATCGACACCAGCGCTGTGCTGACGCTAGTCCGCAAGATCACTTGAAAATCTCCGAGCGTTAGCTCGGTAGTGCGCAGCGGAATCTCGTATCGATTCAATTTGCACATCGTTCAGCTCTCATACCACACGTCCGGGGGACCCGATTGCCAGCGAGTTGTCCCGAATTACCGTCCCTTCGGTGACAAGCGCACGCGTTCCGATGAGGTCCAATTTCGGCCAATTGACGCGCCATTGAGGATTATCGCTCCCATGCCAACAAGCGAGTCGTCGCCGATGCAACATCCATATATGATTGCCCGATGTCCGATTATGCGTTGAAGTGTCAACCAGGAGCGGCAACTCCTTCCCGCTTCTCGATGGTCGAAACCGACCACCGCGAATGAGCGAATTGAAGTCGGGCGAGATCAGGCCAGTTGAATTGCCCCTTCGGTGATACCCGCTGCGCCTGCAATTTTTTCACGCCGCAAGAGCAAAGGGTTTCTCCGGAAGCATTTGCTGCGCAAGCCAATGTCCGGAAAGTCCGCACTGTGTCAGTTCATGCGCTATGCAGCGAAGGGCAGGTCTTCCCAAATCTGCGATGGTCATAAACTTGAGGAGGGGGCTGGCATTCGAGCTGCATATTGACCTAAATTTCCTGCATGGCTTCGAAGACTACATTGAATACAAAGAACCTTGCGGCGCTCGGCGCTGAGCGGTTGGCCGACCTTCTTCTTGATATCACCAAAGGTAATGCTGACGCAAAGCGGCAGCTGAGGCTGGAGCTGGCAAGCGAAGCCGGTTCCGGAGATGTCGCTCGGGAGATCCGCAAGCGGCTCAGTAGCATTGCAAGATCACGATCGTTTATTGACTGGCAGGGCCGCAATGCTTTCGCGGCTGACTTAGACATGCAGAGACGCGCCATCGTTTCTCAAGTTGGGCCGGTCGATCCAGCAGGGGCGTTTGATCTGATCTGGCGGTTCGTGGCTCTTGCGAATGGGGTCTATGAACGTTGCGATGACAGTACGGGCAAGGTGCAGTCAGTTTTTCACGAAGCCTGTGAAGACCTGATCGATCTGGCCGAGGTTGCCGCGCCGGACCCGCTTGTCCTGGCAGACCAGTTGCTGGAGGCCTTGGCCGATGATGATTATGGGCATTATCCAACTTTGATATCAGGTCTTGCTTCAGTCTTGGGTTCAGAAGGATTGCAGCACCTTAAAGCTGGGATCACCACTTCGGGAATTGATCTGTCGAACAACTACGCGCTGCGCATGGCGCTCGAGCAGATTGCGGATGTCGAAGGTGATGTAGACGCCTACATTGACCAACAAAGTGATCTGGCACGAAAGGCACCACAGGTTGCTGCTGAAATCGCGCGTCGTCTTCTTGAAGCGGGGCGGGTTGAGGAAGCATGGGAGGCCATCAATGCGCCCGATGAGAAAGATCGCGGATGGATTCCCTATGACTGGGAAGTGACCCGGATCAGCGTGATGCACGCGATGGGGCAA
>Ga0115563_1002585_pt1 | contig 13226 bp, 10 predicted proteins | sample COGITO_mtgs_1105_2_FD_87198 | JGI IMG/M metagenome (GOLD analysis project Ga0115563, IMG submission 87198) | Pelagic marine microbial communities from North Sea - COGITO_mtgs_110519 | ecosystem: Environmental > Aquatic > Marine > Epipelagic | place: Germany:Helgoland, sampling site Kabeltonne...
CAGGTTGCATTTGCCAAGCTTGCGTTAGATTTAGAACAAGACGCCGTATTTGATGTGTTAGCACGTGCGGGTTTGGGGAACTATGTTGGTGTTGAACTGCCAGGCGAAGCCTATGGAAAGTTGTCCAGTGCGCAGCTTAAGTATCCGGTTGTCCGCGCAACGCTGGCTTACGGGTATGGGCTAAGTGTTTCGCCAATTCAACTCGCGCAAGCCTATCTGACGCTAGCCAGCCATGGCATGCGGCTTCCTATCAGTATTGTCAAAAGTGATGTCCCGAACACTGGCGAAAGGGTGTTTGAAGCACAAGCAACGAAAGACGTTTTAACAATGATGGAACTTGTGACTGCTCGCGAAGGAACCGCGGCTAATGCCGCCGTGTCTGGTTATCGCGTGGCAGGTAAAACCGGTACGGCGCGAATGATTGGTGCTAATGGCTACGACGATGAGCGGCATATAGCCTGGTTTGCAGGCGTGGCTCCTGTATCTGATCCAAAAGTGGTCATGATCATTGTAATTAACGAAGCCAAGGCCGGTCGCTCTGGCGGCGGTAAGGTCGCAGCGCCAGTATTTGCCAGAGTAGCTGAGCGCAGCTTGCGCTTGCTTGGCGTAAGCCCAGACAAAGTGGATGTTGATTTAGCGCGCGCCCCGACAGAAGCGGCCGCCCCCATTGGATTTGGGGAGCGAGGATGACCGCCATTATAGAGACTGTTGTACAAGATTTGGTTAACGATTCCGCTGCTATGGAGGATCGCGGTAGTTTTGGTCTTTGTGAAAATTCTGCCATGGTGTTAACTGACGATATATTTATTGCAAGTGCCGCGGATCCATCTCAGCGAGAAAAGCACATTGAGCAAGCTTTAGCCGCTGGCGCTGCTGCAGTGATATACGATCAAGATGGAACGCCACCTATTGAGCGCGGCGTTCCTATGTTGGGTGTTGCAGATTTGGCCGTTCGTAAAAGCGCGCTTGCCGTTAAATTCTTTGCGTCGCCCAGTGCTAACGTTGAGTGTATTGGCATCACGGGCACAAATGGTAAGACATCAATTGGTTTCCACGTAGCCAATTTTAGCGACTCGCTGGGTGTGCCTTGTGGGTATTGTGGCACTCTGGGCTGGGGGCGTGTGACGCAATTGGCTGAAGCTGCGTTAACTACCCCCAACGCTGTGGAGATGCAGCGACGAATTGCTAGTCTTCGCGAAAACAATGTTACCCGCTTGGCGTTAGAAGTGAGCTCTCATGCGCTGGCTCAGGGCCGCATAGATGATGTGCAGATGGACGTGGCAGTATTTTCCAACCTTACTCGCGACCACTTAGATTTTCACAAAACCATGGATGACTACGGTCAAGCCAAAGCACGGCTCTTTACTCATTGGCCTCTTAAGCTTGCCGTTATAAATAGTGACGATGCCTTTGGTCGGAGCTTGGCTGTGACCAATCGCGCTCAAGAGGTGATTAGTTACGGTAAAGGCGGTGATGTGAGTTGGCGTGCTTCTCCAGTGAGCAAAGGTATGGATGTGAAGTTTGCCACCCCTTGGGGCAAGGTAAGTTGCCTGTTACCGGTTGCGGCAGATTTTGCCGTCGCCAACATAGCCGCCTCGTTGGCTGTAATGATGGGTATGGGGCACAAATTACCCGATGTCTGCAATGCACTGCAAAACATGCGCGTAGTTCCTGGGCGTATGCAGGTGCTAAATGGCGGCTCAAACAGCCCCAAAGTTGTGGTCGACTATGCGCATACTCCTGACGCAGTGCACAAAGTGCTGGCTGCCATAAGACCCCAATGTCGTGGCAATGTTATCTGCGTGGTGGGTTGTGGTGGTGATCGAGATCGGGGCAAGCGGCCTGAGATGGCGAAGCTTGCCTGTGCGGGTAGCAACACAGTGTGGCTGACATCTGATAATCCGCGTAGTGAAGATCCTGAGAGCATCATCCAAGACATGTTAGCGGGCGTTCCAGAGGATGCGTCCTGCCAAGTGTATACGCAAGTCGATAGGGCAAAGTGCATTCAGGCGGCTATCGAATCAGCTGGACCCGATGACGTGGTTTTAATCGCGGGAAAAGGGCACGAGAACACCCAAGAAATACTAGGCCAGCACAATCGCTTTAGCGACGTTGAGTATGCTGAGGATTTATTAAGGAGTATGCGTTAATGCTGCTGTGGTTAACCGATTATCTTTCTGCGTATGTTGGCGGGTTCGTAGTCTTCCAGTATCTGACTCTTCGTACCATGGTCAGCGTGATGACAGCCTTGGCAACATCGTTGCTGATTGGGCCTTGGATGATCGCAAGGCTCAGTAAGGCGCAGATTGGACAAGTTGTAAGAGACGATGGCCCCGCTTCGCATTTTAGTAAGGCGGGGACACCTACGATGGGCGGGGCATTGATCTTGGTCATCATCATTATCACCACGCTGCTTTGGGGAGACCTAACAAACCGTTATATCTGGTTAGTATTAGGTGTGACCATTACATTTGGCGCTGTCGGTTGGGTAGATGACTATCTAAAGATTTCGAAGAAAAACAGTGCAGGCTTGTCGAGCAGGCTAAAGTATTTTTGGCAGTCAGTATTCGGTTTGGCTGCTGCAGTCTATCTGTATCAGTCGGCGGAACTGCCAGCGCAAACCATGCTTTACGTACCGTTCTTCAAAAGTGTCGCTATTCCTCTAGGGGTCGGTTTTGTCGCTTTAAGTTACTTGATGATTGTGGGCATGAGTAATGCGGTCAACCTAACGGATGGTTTAGACGGCTTAGCAATTTTACCCTCTGTAATGGTGGGTGCTGCCCTAGGTCTGATTGCCTATTTGGCGGGAAATACAGAATTTTCAAATTACCTGCAAATTCCCTATATCCCTGGCGCCGGGGAATTAGCGATTTTTTGTGGGGCATTGATCGGCGCAGGTTTGGGTTTCCTTTGGTTCAATACTTATCCGGCGCAAATTTTTATGGGCGATGTGGGCGCTTTGGCTCTAGGTGCGGCACTTGGCTTGGTCGCAATTATCGTGCGCCACGAAATAGTGTTGCTCATTATGGGCGGGCTATTTGTGTTGGAGACTGCCAGTGTCATCATTCAGGTAATTTCCTTCCGTCTTACCGGGCGGCGAATTTTCCGCATGGCGCCTATTCATCATCATTTCGAATTAAAGGGTTGGCCTGAACCAAAAATTATTGTGCGGTTTTGGATCATAACTTTAGTGTTAGTGATTATTGGCCTTTCCACTTTGAAGTTGAGGTAGTTGTAATCGGCATGACGGCGCATAACGCAATACTAGGTTTTGGTATAACAGGCCAGTCAGTGGCCAGATACTTGCTTGCGCGCGGGGAAAATCCAGTGGTGTTAGATACACGCCCGGAAAGAACCGTTCATGCCGAATTCGCCGACCTTGAAATTCATTGGCATTGTGACTCATGGCCAGAGCAGGTTTTATCGCTAACAGAGACTGTGATTGTTAGCCCAGGTTTGCCTCTGAATACCTGTTTGCTAGAACAAGCCAGATATGCTCGGCTGTCCATTATCAGCGATATAGATTTATTTTTTGCGAATGTTAGTGCGCCAGTGATTGGTGTCACCGGCACCAATGGTAAAAGTACCGTTGTATCTTTAGTGGGTCATATTCTCAGTAGGGCAAACTTTCGCTGCGCTATTGGCGGTAACCTTGGCGAGGCGGCGCTCGATCTGCTTGATGATGAGGTGGACCTTTTTGTTTTGGAACTTTCGAGCTTTCAACTTGAGCACAGTAAAAATTTGCCTTTGGCACGCTCGGTAATTCTTAATGTCAGTGAAGATCATTTGGATCACCACGGTTCTTTGGATAACTACGTGTCGGCCAAGCAAAAAATATTAACTGACGCAAAAAGTTGGATATATAGCCGCGAGGACGAAAGTACCCAAGGTGCTGTTTTAGCGGGTGTCGCGAGTTTTGGGTTTGACCAGCCAACTGCTCAAGGTGCTTGGGGGTTGGCAATCCACAATCAACAAGAATGGGTTTTTCGGGGTGAACTGCCCGTTTGTTCTATTGTCAGCCTGCCCTTACAGGGTCGTCATAATATGCTTAATTGCATGGCTGCCATGGCGCTGGTTGAACCTTGGTTAGAGCCAGTTGCTGCGGCAAACTATATGCGCGAATTCAAAGGCCTTGCCCACAGATTTGAAGCGGTAGCTGAACGAGCTGGCGTGGCCTTTGTGAATGATTCGAAAGCGACTAATGTTGGATCAACAGTGGCCGCGCTAAATGGGTTAGAACTAAAGGGCAATGTGGTTTTGATAGCTGGCGGTGATGCGAAGGGCGCAGATTTGAGTCCTTTGGCTGAATCTCTAGTAGGCCGGGTAAAACGGATAGTTACATTAGGAAAAGATGCCCCGACTGTCGCAGCGGTAGCTGATCAGTGCGGTATTCCTCATGTTCTTGCCGTTACCATGGAAGATGCGGTTGCTGCCGCTGCAAACGCTGCGGCTCCTGGCGATTTAGTGCTTTTGTCCCCCGCGTGCGCAAGTTTAGATATGTTTGACAATTTTCAGCAGCGTGGAGATGTTTTTGCCAGCGCTGTCCGGAGTTTGACCGGTGCAGATTTTGCGGCGGTGCAGTCCTGATGTTTACAACTATGCGTAATCTGCCTGTTGGCCGTGATGCCATAGAATTACTTATTCCTTGGTTTGTGCTGCTGGTCTTTGGCAGCATCATGGTGGCTTCAGCGGCAGTAGCCCTCAATGGCAACTATCTATCCAAACACCTTATCTTTCTGGTGCTCGCGTTGGCTCTATTTCTAGCCACTGCATTGGTGCCAATTTCTATTTGGTCGCGTTTTTACATGTTGGGCTGGGTGGTAGCTGTAATCATTGCCGTGCTTGTGTTGATACCGGGTATTGGCCGTGAAGTGAATGGCGCCTCGCGCTGGTTGCCGATAGCGGGTTTTACAATCCAAGCATCTGAAGTGGCAAAGTTTGGTTTGGTCTTATATTTGGCTGGGTACATACAGCGATATTCAGATTCCGTGGTTGAGTCGCCGTTGCAGTTTTTAATCCCCTTAATGATGACTACATTTGTGGCTGGCTTGCTTATAGTGGAGCCTGATCTGGGCTCTGCGGTAGTGATTATGGCAGCGGTGTGTTCACTGTTTTTCTTGGCCGGCACCAAGTTGCGTTATGTTTTGTTGTTGCTGCTTGTCGCAAGTCTTTTGTTGGCGCTGTTAATCTGGATGGAACCCTACCGAATGCGCAGGCTGAATTCGTTTACAGACCCGTGGGCGATGCCCTTTGATAGCGGCTATCAGTTGGTTCAAGCGTTAATTGCCTTTGGTCGCGGAGAACTATTTGGCTTAGGGTTAGGTGAAGGTATACAAAAACTTTATTATTTGCCTGAAGCTCATAACGACTTCATTTTCGCAGTCATTGCCGAAGAGCTGGGTGGACTAGGTGCGATAGTTTTAGTAGCCGTGTTTAGCTTTTTGGTTTTGAAAATTTTTGCTGTAGCGCGACGCTGTGTTGACAGCGGTCATTTGTTTGCCGGTTACGCGTGTTATTTCGTCGGCCTGATTTTCGCTTTTCAATTGCTCATTAATTTGGGCGTCAATACAGGTGTTTTGCCCACTAAAGGCCTCACCCTTCCCTTTATAAGTTATGGCGGCAGCAGCTTAATGGTTTCATGCGCTCTATTTGGTCTGGTTTTTCGCAGTTCGTTGTTGGAGGGTAAGGCCCGTGTCTGAATCCAACGATTATAAAGTGCCAGAAATGGGTCGTATTCGCTGCATTCATTTTGTCGGTATCGGTGGCGCAGGCATGTGCGGTATCGCAGAGGTTTTAATTAATCAGGGTTACCAAGTTACTGGGTCTGATATTCGTGGATCTGCTACTACCAATCGGTTACAGCAAAAAGGCGCAACAATTCATATTGGACACAGCGCTCAGTGGGTAGAGGGTGCAGATGTGGTGGTAGTGTCTTCCGCTATAGACACAACCAATCCAGAAGTAGTTGCGGCTCAAGACTCGCGAGTGCCTATAGTGCCTCGAGCAGAAATGCTCGGCGAACTGATGCGTTACCGGCACGGTATCGCTGTAGCGGGAACGCACGGCAAAACGACAACAACTAGTTTGATTACAGAGATTTTTCGTTGCGCAGATTTGTCGCCAACGTTTGTCATTGGGGGGTTACTAAACAGTGCGGGTACGAACGCCGAGTTAGGTCTGGGGCGTTATCTGATTGCTGAGGCCGACGAAAGTGACGCCTCATTCTTGCGCCTGCAACCCATGACCGCAGTGATCACTAATATTGACCAAGATCACATGGCAACCTATGACCATGACTTTGAAAAGTTGAAATCGTCTTTTGTTGAATTTGCGCACCGCCTGCCGTTTTACGGCAGTGTTGTTTTGTGCATTGATGATGCGGAAGCAAGGAACCTAATTGCATCATTGTCGAGACCTGTATTGACCTACGGCTGCGCAGAAGACGCGCAATTTCGTGCGACCAATATTCAAGCCAATGGACAGCATTGGACATTTTCCGTAGAGCGACCAGGCTGGGGTAAAAACCTAGATGTGCGTCTATCTATTCCAGGGCAGCACAATGTAATGAATGCGTTAGCTGCAATTGCTGTCGCATCCGAAGAGGGGATTAGTGACGACGCCATTTTGGCGGGCCTGGACGGTTTCGCTGGGGTGGATCGGCGCTTTCAAGTCAGCGGCGACATTACTCTAGGTGGCGCACAGGTCACGCTGGTGGATGACTATGGCCACCACCCAACCGAGGTTGAGGCCGTTATTAAGACCGCGCGACGTGTTTGGCCTGAAGAAAAAATAACCATGGTTTATCAGCCTCACAGATACTCGCGTACCAGAGATCTATTTGATGATTTTGTGCGCGTGCTATCGGAAGTCGATACGCTGATATTGCTCGAAGTATATTCCGCCGGCGAGGCGCCTATTCCCGGCGCTGACAGCAAAGCGCTGGCCCAAGCCATACGGCAACGTGGCCAAGTCAGCCCAGTTTATGCACAAGACCCTGATGAAGCTTTGGCGCTGCTGCCTTCATTAGTAAAACACGGCGAAGTACTTTTGGTTCAGGGTGCGGGTAACGTCAACGTGATATCTAACGGTTTACGGGATGCTCATGCTTAGAAAAGTCCTCAAAACCATTGGCACGCTGCTGGTACTTGTTGTCAGTTGGCAGCTTTGGGCCATATTAGATAAACCCATTGATACCTTCGTTGTTGAAGGTGATATGACTCCGGCGGAGCGTGAACGAATTCAGGACGCGCTCAGTGATGTAGGTGTTGAGGGTATTTTGAGTACCGACCTCGCTGATTTTGAGCGCACGTTGGAATCTATGGGCTGGGCTCGGGGCGTAGACATTCGCCGCAAGTGGCCAAATAAGTTGATCGTTAATATCCGCAAGGAAAGTCCGGTAGCAAAATGGGGCATGGATGCCTACATCGCTGCAGATGGCAGTCTGTTGCAGCTGCCGGATCAATATCCGAATTTGCCTACCCTGCGTTCATCGGTAAGTAATCCACAACAGAGTATGGAAGTTTATCGGCTGTTACAGCAATTTGCTTCAAGGCAGGCTCTTCGTATTATGGATTTATCTGAATCTGCCGAAGGCGAGTGGATTGTTGAGTTTGCTAACGGATTGGCCCTACATTTGGGTAGCCGCGAAATTAATGCGCGCATGAATAGGTTTCTTCGCGCTTATGACAACGTTTTGCGCGAAAAGGCTGCAATAATAGATTACGTAGATGCACGCTATCCGAGCGGCATTGCTGTAAAATTTATACAAGAACAAAACGACCCAGTGGCAGGTTCCACACGCTCAAGCGTTAACGAATTTGCCCTGAATATAAATCAAAGCTCTTTATCTGGAATTTAGCTATGGCGACTGAATTACAAATGAACAAAATTGTTGCACTAGATATAGGCACAAATAAGGTCGCTGCGATCATTGCGAATGTCAATGAACGCGAAGAACTTGAAATTATCGGTATTGGCACGCACCAATCTCGAGGATTGAAAAAGGGTGTTGTGGTCAATATTGACTCCACTGTGCAATCTATCCAGCGTGCTATCGAAGAGGCTCAGCTTATGGCCGGGTGTTCGGTTGACGCGGTTTATGCCGGCATAGCAGGCAGTCATATCCGCAGTTTGAATTCTCACGGCATTGTTGCGATCCGCGACCGCGAAGTATTTGCTCAAGACATAGAGCGGGTTATAGATGCGGCAAAGGCCATGGCGATACCAGCCGACCAAAAGATTTTGCACGTCCTGCCCCAGGAATTCATCATTGATACACAAGAGGGCGTTAAAGAGCCTTTGGGTATGTCTGGTGTGCGTTTAGAAGCCAAAGTGCATATGGTGACTTGTGCGGTGAATGCGGCCCAGAACATTGAAAAGTGTATTGAGCGTTGTGGTTTGGCCGTAAATGGCGTGATTTTGGAGCAATTAGCCTCCAGTTATTCGGTACTCTCTGATGATGAGCGCGACCTTGGGGTATGTATTGTCGATATTGGTGGCGGTACAACCGATATAGCTATATTTACTAACGGCGCAATACGGCATACTGCTGTCATACCAATTGCCGGCGATCAGGTTACTAATGATATCGCCATGGCACTCAGAACGCCGACGCAGAATGCAGAGGACATTAAGATTCGCTATGCTTGCGCTCTGACTCAGCTTGCAAAAGCTGATGAAGTGATTAAGGTGCCAGGAGTAGGCGAAAAACCAGAGCGCGAATTATCTCGGCAGACCCTTGCCGAGGTAGTGGAACCTAGATATGACGAGCTTTTCCGACTCGTCCAAGCGGAGCTGCGACGTAGCGGCTTCGAAGATTTGATTGCATCAGGCATCGTCCTCACGGGAGGCGGTGCCAAGATGGAAGGTTTGATTGAGCTTGCTGAAGAAATATTTCACATGCCAGTCAGTTTGGGGGCGCCACGTAATGTGGCGGGTTTGAAGGACATCGTAAGGAACCCCGTTTTTGCAACCAGTGTTGGGCTGTTGCAGTACGGGTTAGACCAAGAGAAGGAACGACCGAGTAAACGAAGCAGCCGTAAGAGCAGTATGTTTGCCAGAGTTAAAAGTTTCTTCACTGAAAACTTCTAGCAGGAGAAGGCGATGTTTGAATTAGTAGATAGTGCACCTCAGAGTGCAGTGATAAAAGTTGTAGGGGTCGGCGGCGGCGGCGGTAACGCTGTGCAGCACATGTTGACCCAAGAGGTAGGTGGCGTTGATTTTATATGCGCCAATACAGATGCTCAGGCATTGGCAGGATTAACTGCGCCGACCACTTTGCAAATTGGTAGTGGTATTACCAAAGGACTTGGCGCTGGCGCCAACCCGCAAATAGGCAGGGACGCAGCCCTAGAGGATCGCGACCGTATAGCTGAGCTGTTGATGGGCTCGGATATGGTTTTTATTACCGCTGGTATGGGCGGTGGTACAGGCACAGGTGCGGCACCCGTTGTTGCAGAAGTTGCTCGTGAGTTGGGTATCTTGACCGTTGCTGTCGTGACAAAACCCTTTGGTTTTGAGCGCCGTGATGCAAAAGCAGAGAAAGGTATTGAAGAGCTTTCTCAGCACGTGGATTCGTTGATTACCATTCCTAATGAAAAGTTGTTAGACGTGCTTGGCGCGGATACTTCGTTTTTGGATGCATTTGGTAGCGCCAACGATGTACTACTGGGTGCTGTGAAAGGTATTGCCGATCTAATTATCCGACCTGGTTTGATTAACGTTGACTTTGCTGACGTGCGCACTGTTATGTCTGAAATGGGCACAGCAATGATGGGCACAGGCATGGCGTCTGGTCCAGGACGAGCACGTTCTGCTGCCGAGGCGGCGATACGCTCACCCTTACTAGAAGATGTTGACCTTAATGGCGCGCGCGGCATATTGGTTAATGTATCGGGTGGTTCCAGCCTCAGCATTGGCGAGTTCAGCGAAGTAGGTAACTCAATAGAAGAGTTCGCTTCTCCTAACGCTACCGTAGTGATCGGCATGGTCATCGACGAGTCTCTCGGCGACGACATTCTGGTGACTGTAGTGGCCACTGGATTGGGCGGCGCTGCTGGCCCGCATGTGGTGGTAGACAACGGTAATGGGATTGCTAGAGATGTGCTTTCTGCGCCGCTCAATATGAACGAGTTGGATAAGCCAACTTATCAGCGCAATCAGCCTTTGGAAGCGAAGGATGTGAATGCGATAGATCTTCAAGGTAAAGATCTTGATTATTTGGATGTGCCAGCCTTTTTAAGGCGTCAGGCAGACTAAAGCTAAATAATTAACGCATCCTGCTAGACGCGTGTGAGGGGGAGGAGACCTCCCCCTTTTGTTCTAGTTGATGTGCAATTGTTTGCGTTGTCCCATGATCTATCGGGTCTTATCGCGCTATTGGTTTACTGCAGTTGCTATAAAACAATAGGCTGAATATTGAGTGTTGCTTATGAACGGTTCTATTCACCAACAAACCCTGAAGAATTCTGTCCGTGCCACCGGTTTAGCCCTGCACACCGGCAAGCAAGTGAATTTGATTCTTGGCCCCGGCCCTGTCGACAGCGGCATAGTCTTTCGTCGCACCGATCTCAATGAAGAAATGAGTGTTCATGCTCATGCGCTGAATGTGGGCAGTACGCATATGGCCACCTCGCTGACCAACGGTCAGGATGAAATTTCTACTATTGAACATTTAATGTCCGCTTTCTCAGGCCTTGGTATAGACAATGCTGTTGTAGAAGTTAACGCCGCAGAATTGCCGATTATGGATGGCAGCGCTGCGCCATTTGTCTTTCTCATTCAATCCGCTGGCATATTAGAACAACAAGCGCCAAAAAAGTTTTTGCGCGTTTTGAAAACAATAAAACACGAAGAAAGCGATTTCTCTGTGGAGTTGCGCCCCTATGAAGGGTTTAAGTTGAGCTACACGTTGGAGTATGACCACCCGGTTTTTGCTGCCCATGAACATACTGCAACCGTTGATTTTTCTTCAATGAGTTTTTTAAAAGAAGTATGTCGAGCAAGAACATTTGGGTTTTTGGCGGATATTGAAAAACTCCAAGATATGGACTTAGCCAAAGGCGGTAGTTTAGATAACGCCATCGTTGTTGATGATTCAAAAATTCTTAATGAAGATGGTTTGCGTGTGAGAGATGAGTTTGTAAAACACAAAGTCCTAGACGCAATAGGCGACCTTTATCTTTTGGGTTGCAGTTTGATAGGCAGCTTTCATGGTCATAAGTCAGGCCACGGTCCGAACAATGCGCTGTTGCGTAAATTGCTCGCCACCCCTGATGCATATGAAATAGTCACCTTTGCCTGCGATGAAGAGGTGCCTTTGGCCTATAGAAGAGCAGCGCCGGTACTAGATTAGGGGGAAGTAGACTTGGCGTAGAGCCACTCCTAATCCTGTTTGCTACCTCCGCCATCGTCCGCCACCCTCAGGTTGAACGATGAAACTTGGCTGAAACTGGCCAATTGATTGAGTAGGGGTAAAATTTCTGGCGCCTTAAAGCGCATTCTCGTTGCCGCTGATGCACTTCTGCAAAGTATGTGGGCGACAGGCCCCTGAATCTTTGTCACCTCCACATTATATTTTAGCGGCTCGTCTAATACGGCGCGAAATTCTGCAGTCCACGCTTTTTGATTGGCAGACAGGTGCAAAAGCTTCTGTAACGGCGAATACCTGGTTCGATCTTCGCTGAGAATGTTTTCGATTTTTTGCGTTGGCAAAGTTACTTTCCTTTGAGCGCACCTAAATTGTGGTGCGAGGGCCCCTTCACTGCATAAGGGCTGCAATACACTGTACAAGCTCCGCTGCTCTAGTGTCATCTTAGTGGTGAACACTCTACTCCGAGATTCCATTCGGATCATTGCGATTATTCACCGGTTGAACTTTGCAAGCAGCTATTCTGTTTTTGGCTCATCTGCCTGCCAAATTTTGTCTTGGCTAAAACACTGCCAACTCCAAGCCGCCCACTTAAACAGTGCGAATACTAGCCAAAGTGACCACAGCAGCATGCTCAGCCGGTATACCCATATTGATACGCTGATCACGTAACCTTGTGGCAGGCTGTCGACAGTGCGATCTTGGAACCAGTGATAGTAATAGTTACTAGAACCGTTGCCGACTACTTGCATGTCCGGGGCTGACAAAAGGCTTGCGGGTATGGTTAAAAATAGGCTGTATATTGCTACCACTGTTAAGACGGCTAATCCCACCTGTAATAGATTGAAGCTACGTTTTCCGATCGTTTTGAGTCTAGATCTCGCCTCCATGGCAAAAAACCATAAAACCACCGGCACAATACTCAGAATACTAATGGAGCTCATGCCCAGAGCCAGCAACACCCACTGAGTGGTATTCACTGGAATGCTCAGATTCTGTCGTTTTACAACATAGCCAAGGCCAGTCGCTAAGCCAAGAATCACAATGAGTACACCCCATAAAAGCATGGCTGGACCGAGGTTCGGACCGCCCACATATAGCGGCCAGCGAGACTCAGGAAGATTTAGCGACAAGCTAATGTTGTTAGGCTTGAGCGGAAGTTCAAGGCCTAAAGTAGATGTTCTAAATGTTGCGCCGCCATCGACGATCCAATTGATTTCAGCGCTCTGCAACCCAGGGCGGAGTGGCAAAACAATTTTTTTGTTCTCGTCTTTAACCGTGACTGCTCGACCATCTATTCGTATATGTTTTAGTGTTGCGTCCGGTGGTGCAGGCACAACAAAATCGCCACCTACACTCGATAGTAGCTGGAGCTTAAGGGTGACATCAGATGATCGCTCGCCAGGACTGTGGATCACCTCCACAGCCTCAATGGTTGTGGAGGGCCCTTTGGTAGCATTCGGCTTGGTTAGGCTAATGGACACTTGCTCCTCTGGCCATGGATGCCAAGTGGTTTTGGCGAACCTAAGGGGCGCTTCTTTAACAGGTGTTAAGCCACTGAACTTTGCGTGCCAGCGGGGTGTGTTTGAAAAGTGCCATGTTTCCGTGAGCCATGGATGTGTTGCCGCTATCAAGCTAATAGTTTCTGTCGGTTCAAATATTGAGTTCCATGTGAATGCTGTCTGTCCAGGCTTGAACCCTATAACGAGGTAACGCTCGTCACCCTCTTCTATAACCTCGATATCCTCTGAGATAACGATTTCGTTTTTAATCAGTGGAATTTTGACGGTAAATCCACCTTGTTCTGGAGCCACTCGCCATACATGAGTGGTAAGCTGCCAATCGAGGTCTATTTCCA
>Ga0115563_1002614_pt1 | contig 13133 bp, 6 predicted proteins | sample COGITO_mtgs_1105_2_FD_87198 | JGI IMG/M metagenome (GOLD analysis project Ga0115563, IMG submission 87198) | Pelagic marine microbial communities from North Sea - COGITO_mtgs_110519 | ecosystem: Environmental > Aquatic > Marine > Epipelagic | place: Germany:Helgoland, sampling site Kabeltonne...
ACAAAGCCTCCATCGCGGCGCAAGCTGCCTTTCGATAGAAGCGTAGCGATTAATCCTGCGAGCACCGGCGCAGGGACGCTCGGTTGCAAGGCGCGTGCGATTGCTGATTCGAGTAATCCTGCTTCACTAGGCTGTTCGGCATGAAAATTCTGCAGCACATCGGTGAGTCGCGCAGTCAAAGAATCCGCGACTGGCGCGCCGAAAAGACGAGGAAAGGGGGAACCTTCGATAGGCATCTCTAAAGGCGCGGGTGACTGTTGCCGTGCTTGCCGAAGGCAGGCGTCGATAGCCGCTGGCGCGAGATTGCGCACGAGCGCAAATTGCTCGAGCGCGATGCCATAGGGTGCGACGGCAAGCACCGCCTCGATAGCGGCGCGGCTTTCGTTCTGATACGCCCTTAACAGGGCGAGTCTCTCAGAACTAGCTCTGCCCCGCTTAGGCACCTCTGTGTCTATGACTTTGCCACCGCCTAGCGAAAACTTAGCTGCCGGGTCGCGGAGTATAAAACGGTCGCCCCAATGGCAGGCAATCGGCTCGTCGAGGCTTAATTGATAGAGTGAGGCATTTCCATCGAGTTTGCGCACGCGGGCGAGGCGATGCGCAGCGCCAATGTGAAGGTGATAGTCGACGCCAGGCTTTAGCGGCGTTACCGAATCGAGAAGGGTCAGATGTGTATCGATGCGAATGACACTGCGTTTAGCGGCGCCGAGCCAATCCCCGCGGGTGATGTCATTGTGGCCGATACTGACGCTTAATGCCGCGCGTTGACCAGCACTGAGAGTCTCACATTCGTTCCGGTCGATACGTATCCCTCGGACTCGCACTTGCTCGCCTGTGCTGCAATGAATGAGGACATCTCCCTGTTTAATTCTCCCTGCTGATAAGGTCCCAGTCACGATCGTGCCGATGCCCTTGGCCGTGAAACTGCGATCGACAGAGAAGCGCGGATGCTGATCGAACGAGTCTTTATCTATCCGCTGTTGAAAAGCGAGCGCATTCAAATGCTCGGTGAGTTCGGGAACGCCCGCGCCGCTGAGATTGTCTATTCGAAAGAGAGGTGCCGCACTGAGGCTCGTGCGCGCAAGCAACGCTGCAACCTCTGCCTCGACAGCAAGAAGTCTTTCCGGCGAACAGTGATCAATTTTGGTCAGCGCGATCGCGCCCCTGGTGATGCCTAACAGATCCAGAATAGCGAGGTGTTCGCGCGTCTGCGGCATAATGCCGTCGTCGACGGCAATAACCAGCAGCGCGGCGTTAACCGCGCTCACGCCTGCGAGCATGTTGTTAATAAAATCACTATGCCCTGGTACATCGACGAAGCCGAGTGTTGTCCCGCTTTGCGATTCGCCGCCCGAATGGCGGTAGGCGAAGCCTGTATTGATGGTTAAGCCCCGCGCTTTTTCTTCGGCGAGTGTGTCGGTGTCGGTGCCTGTGAGCTGCCGCACAAGAGACGTCTTGCCATGGTCGACATGGCCTGCCGTGGCAATAACAAGGAATTGGCGTGGTGAATTGACTGCGTTCATCGTGGGTACTGCTGTTTTGTGACTCAAGCTTAAGCCAAATAAACACGTGTTGTTGGAGAGTCCAAGCCCGCACCTTAACGGTAACGGCACGCTACGGCAAGGCGCGCCGACATGCCTATGCAGTTTAGTTAAGCGCCGCGGGACGTGCTCGAGCGATAGCGACAACAAAGCAGGCGAAAATTGCAGCGGCGAGTAAGAAACCCGCATTAAAAAAACCATTCGCAAGGTTCACAATGCCTAGGCCAATCGCGCCAGAGAAGAGGGCGTAGTAGGCAAAGGCGAGCAGAGTTTTGTGAATGACAGCACCTTCCTTGCCAACTAATCCTACGACCGCCGAGGCTGCCACCACATTGTGCACGCAAATAATATTGCCCGCGGCGCCACCTACAGCCTGCAGCGCGACAATCCAGAGAGGGTCGTAGCCGATACGCTCACCCACTCCAAACTGAAAAAGAGAAAACATCATATTGCTCACGGTGTTGCTGCCCGCAACGAAAGCGCCGAGGCCGCCGATAAAAGGTGAGAAAAGAGGCCACGCTGATCCGGTAAGTTCCGCGACGCCCTCGGCTAGTGCTAGTGGCATCTGTTCGTAGCCGGCGGCGCCACTGCTCGAATTAATAAAGACCTGCACCATCGGAACGGTAAAAATAAGCGCCATCGAGGCGGGCGCAAGGGTTTTTAACGAGTCGGCTACGCCGTGGGAAAATTGGGTAAATGGAAGCCGGTGCAAGCCAATGGTAATAACGGAGGCAAGGATAAAGATGCTGCCCGGCGACCATAGTGGCTGAAACGACGCTGATATTGTGCTGCCCAAAAGCTGTGGCCAGGCCCATGTCACTAGCGGATGTGCGCTGCGCAGCACTGATTCGAGATCGAGTATCCGCAGCCGTGTAATCACCAGCAGTACGGCAATGACCACATAAGGAGACCAGGCGCGCAACAGGCTCATCGTCGGCGCAGAGTCATCACTGTCCTGATTGGCAGGGGCGGCTAGAGAGCTGCTCCAGTCGGGAGCCCATGCCGAGCGCTCAGGGAAGTGCCATTCGCTTCCGGCGGCAGGCATGAGAAAACCTCGTTTAGCTGCTGGCACGACGATGGCGAGGCCGATAATACCTCCGAACATAGAAGGGAATTCGGGCCCGAGTAAGCTGGCAACGATAAGATAGGGCAGTGTCATCGCGAAGGCAGCGAAAAGCGCAAAGCGCCAGACTGCGAGACCTTCGGCAAAGCTTCGATTCACGCCAAAGAACCGTGTCATCGTAGCGACGACTAATAAAGGAATAAAGGTGCCGGCGATTGCGTGGATTAGTGCGACGCGCGCGGCGATATTGGCTAGAAACAGATCCCAGCGTTCAAAGCCGAGGTTGGCTGCAAATTCTGCCATATTGGGGTCTGCCGAGAGCCCAGTGCCAAGACCAACAAGGATAGGGGTGCCCATCGCGCCGAACGACACGGGTGTGCTCTGAATGATCATTCCTGCAACCACAGCGGCCATCGCAGGGAAGCCCAAGCCAACCATAAGCGGCACCGCAACGGCGGCCGGCGTGCCAAATCCCGCCGAGCCTTCGATAAATGAGCCAAACAACCACGCGATTATGATTACCTGTATGCGCCGGTCGGGCGTGATATCCGAGAAGCCTGCGCGGATAGCACGCATCGCGCCACTTTGTTGCAGGGTGTTGAGCAGCAAAATGGCACCAAAGATAATGTAGATGAGCGTGGCGGCGATGATCAGGCCGTTAATGCTCGCGGCGAGCACTTGTATGCCGGACACCTCCCAGACGCCAATGGCGAGTCCCGCAACAATGAGATAAGCGATCGGCATGGCGCGGCTGGCCGGCCAACGAAGGACGACGAGCAGAACCCCGACGACTAAAATCGGCGTAAACGCGAGTAGGGCTAAAAGACTGCTGCTCATGTTCTCAATCCTTCTTAATGAGGTTTGGTGAGAGGATGGCGAGAGGGTGACGAGAGTCGCGGGTAGTTTCGTCTTACTTTTTTAGTCTGCCTCTCGAGCTTCCTGTGCGCGTGCGCCTCGCAGGATGTTAACCATGCCGTAGTTGCCTTCGTGGCAGGCGTATTCGTACAGCTGACCGGCAACCTTTGTCATTTCAACAATCGCGACAACCTTGTCAGTGAATGTTGTCGGGTCATCGACAGTGAACTCATAGTCGACGGTGTCGGCAGCGGTTCTTGTAAAGCGCTCTGTTAGTACTTTGTCGAATGCGGTGCCATGCGCGTTGAAGCTTGTTGTGAGGTCATTGAAATTCTTGGTAATGACGACAAGCGTGTCGCCGTCCCAGTAGCCGCGAGAGTCGCCGGTCCACAGGCGAATATCATCGTGAAGAGTATGGTGTGCAGCCGCCGTTTCGGCGAGCGGCACTATACGTGCATCGTGAATCATTTCGGTTAGGAGAACCACATGCTCTTTGCTCTGGAAAATCTGCACATTGTTGTTGTAGAGGCTTGGGATAAACGGGGGACCAGAATTGAAGCCGACAATGCAGCGTTCGGAAAGGCCGCGGTCCTCTGGGCCATCAGTACCAATTCCACCTGCAAGTATTCGCGCTGGCCGTGATTCGCCAGTATCTTCACCGCCGTAGTTGCCCTGCTGATTAATCGCTGAGTCTGCAAAAGGGGGGAGTTGGCCGTTTTTCGGGTAGACGAGATGCGAGGTGCGCTGCAGTCCGCCAATGCCCGCGTTTTCTATCCAGAAATCGTTATAGGACTCATCCACCCCAGCGATGGGCAAGGCGCTGTCTGAATTCGCATCTCGTGCTGCCGCTAGGGCTTGTATACGACTAATTTCTGCGTCGGACAAATATTCACGTTCGCCAAATTGGCTGGGCCTAATCATTGGCCGGTCGGAGGAGAAATTCCATACTCCCTGTAAATCCGGCTGTCCCCATTCAGTTCTCACGGGCGTGTAATCTTGTGCTTGGGCAGACATGGAATAGCAACAGGCGACAAAGGCGAGGACTAGCGAGCGACTCGTGACTTTCTCGTAAGCGCACGAGGAGAGTGTCGGTTTCCGTGCGGCAGAGAGTGGATATATCAGTGAATTAACTAGCGCTGTGCGAATGGCCATTGGAGCTCCTTCGAGTAGAGTCTTATTGTTTTGAAAGTACCCGAATCTACCGCTTTGCACAATTATTTAGTACCTTACTAATTTTCCCGGCGTTTTAAGTGTGCGATACCCGCGCCAGTCGAAAGACCGTTATCTCAGCAAAATGACTCGGCGCTAATAAAAAAACCCCGAGATCGCTTCATGCGACAACGAGGTTTCTGATTCCACTTTTTCAGTCTCACTGCAATCGGGGGCTGTGTAATCGCCTGTTATTTATTGCGTAGCCTGGCCTGCGCTGCCGCAAGTCGGGCAATAGGTACTCGGGGTGGTGAGCAACTGACGTAATTGAGACCTGTGCGATGGCAGAAATCGATCGACATAGGGTCGCCCGCATGTTCGCCACAGATACCAAGCTTGATGTTAGGCTTCGTCTGACGGCCGCGTTCAACTGCGAGTTCGACAAGTTTGCCGACGCCCGTTTGATCTAGGCTAGCGAATGGATTCTGGTTATAGATCTCTTTGCTCTGATACTGGTCGTAAAATAAACCCATATCGTCTCGGCTCAGGCCCAAGGTCGTTTGAGTGAGGTCATTGGTGCCAAAGCTAAAGAAGTCTGCTTCATGCGCAATCTCATCGGCGGTGATTGCTGCACGAGGCACCTCGATCATCGTGCCTACTAGATAGTCGATCTTGACCTTGTGCTTTTTCATCACCTCGGCGGCCACTCGGTGCACGATCGCAAGCTGGTCGGCGAGTTCAGCGCGGAAACCAACGAGGGGTATCATAATTTCGGCCTTAATCTTAATAGCCTTCTTACCTTTGCTCACTTGTGCGGCTGCTTCGAAAAGGGCGCGCGCCTGCATTTCAGTGATCTCTGGGTAGATGATGCCAAGTCGACAGCCGCGACAGCCGAGCATAGGGTTCTCTTCATGAAGAGCTTTAATGCGATCGATAACGAAATCAAAAGGCACGCCGAGCTTCTCTGCTAACTGGCGACGAACGACGTCGTCGTGGGGTAAAAACTCATGCAGGGGCGGATCGAGTAGGCGAATCGTCACCGGGCGACCTTCCATCGCTTTGAACAGGCCGACGAAGTCTTTTTTCTGGAATGGCAAAAGCTTTTTGAGGGCAGACCGGCGTTGTACTTCGTCGGCAGCAAGAATCATTTGGCGCATGATGTCTATGCGCTCGCCGTCGAAGAACATGTGCTCTGTTCGGCACAGGCCGATGCCTTCGGCGCCGAAAGCTACTGCCTGTTTCGCCATCGCTGGCGTGTCGGCATTGGTGCGAACATTGAGTGTACGGTGCTTGTCGGCCCAGCTCATTACCGTCTGGAAAAGCTCGTAAGTGTAGCTCTTATTGGCTTTGAGGCCGCCTTCGAGCACACGTTTCACTTCAGAATCGGCGCTCTCGATCATGTCTTTGTAAATAAGGCCAGTGCTGCCGTCTATCGAGATGTAATCGCCTTCTTTGAGAACAACTTTACCCGCAGTGAGGGTCTTTTTGTCGTAGTTGATGACCACTTCGCTAGCGCCGCAGATACACACTTTGCCCAACTGGCGAGCGACAAGGGCCGCATGCGATGAGACGCCGCCGCGAGATGTCAGTATTCCCTGGGAGTGAAGCATGCCTTTGAGGTCGTCAGGCGAGGTTTCATTGCGGCACAGAACTACCTTATTGCCCTTGCGCGTTTCAGCTTCGGCCGTCGCTGCGGTAAAGGCTATGCGACCTGTCGCAGCGCCCGGGCCTGCAGGGAGGCCTTTGCCAATAATCGGCGCTGCTTTGAGCGCTTTAGGGTCAAAAACGGGAACAAGCAGTGAGTCGATAGACTCTGCTGGGATTTTCAAGAGCGCAGTTTCTTGACTCATGAGACGCTCGCGCTGCATTTCGACGGCGATACGGACGGCGGCTAGGCCGGTTCGCTTGCCGTTTCGGGTTTGCAGAATGAACAAACGACCCCCTTCGATTGTGAACTCGAAGTCTTGCATGTCTTTGAAGTGCTTCTCTAATTTGTTGCGTACTTTTTCGAGATCGCGGTAGCTCTGTGGCAGTTCGTCCGCGAGCTTTGCGATCGCGTTTGGCGTTCGCACGCCTGCGACAACGTCCTCGCCTTGGGCGTTGATGAGGTATTCACCGTAAAACACTTTCTCGCCATTGGCTGGATCGCGGGTAAAGGCAACGCCCGTTGCGCTATCGTCGCCAGCATTACCGAATACCATGGCTTGAATATTTACAGCGGTGCCCCACTCGGCAGGAATTGCGTATTGCTGGCGGTAGAGAATCGCGCGTTCATTGCGCCATGAGCTAAACACGGCGCTTGTCGCGCCCCATAGCTGTTCGAACACATCCTGCGGGAAAGCAGAACGAGTGCGTTTGCGAATCAGGGACTTGTATTGGTCGACGAGCGCTTTAAGGTTTTCGGTGCTCAAGTCGCTATCGGTCTCAACTTTGAGTTTACGCTTCATCTTCTCAAGGATTTCGTGGAAGGGGTCTTCCTCTTCCTCTGAGCGCGCTTGAACACCCATCACGACATCGCCGTACATTTGAATAAAACGCCTGTAGCAGTCCCAAGCAAAACGCGAATTGCCGGAGATCTCGGCGAGACCTTCAACCGTTACGTCGTTGAGTCCTAGATTGAGGATTGTGTCCATCATGCCAGGCATCGAGTCGCGCGCACCGGAGCGAACAGAGACCAGCAGGGGGTTGCTGCGCCCGCCAAAGCTCTTACCCAATTGACTTTCGATTTGTTTGATCGCTTTCAGAACCGATTTAGAGAGAGAAGCTGGGTAAGTTTTGCCGTTGTCGTAATAGTAACCACAGACTTCGGTGCTGATCGTGAACCCTGGAGGAACAGGGAGACCGATCGACGCCATTTCGGCAAGGTTTGCGCCTTTGCCGCCTAGCAGGTCACGCATCGTGGCATTGCCATCGGTTTTCTTGCCAAACGCGTAAACGAAATTTGTTGAGACACTTTTATTAGCTGTCCTTTTCGTAGTCGAGGCTTTTGTTTTTGCTTGTTTTTTTACTACGGCCTTAGTGGTTTTGCTCATGACTCTCGGTTACCTTCAAATAAGCTACTAGCCCGCATTGATAAGAGCTCACCTCAAGCGATATCGCCGTAATACCCTCTAACCAAGAGTCTGAGCTCGGCTTGGATATTGATACGTTGGGGTTGGAGTCTGCTAGCGGGTTGTTTTCTTAGGTCGCGAATACGAGCACGCCGTATCCGAAAAGAACGAGAGTAAATCAATGGCCTTCCAAAATCTAGCGCTTAAACGCCACTTTAAAAAGTGATTTCGACAAGTTAACGAGAGAAGTGAGAGAAATCTGCTTTTTTAAGGTCTCATTTGTAGCTACCTAATTAAAAATCCTAAATTTTGAGCCTGTTTCACCCCTGCAGCCAGAGTGGATAGAGAAAGGGCACCAATGCAGAAGAGCAACAATCGAGGGTTGAGAAGAGATGGCCGTGCTAGGCGCCAGGAACAAATCGCAGAGATACTCGGCTTATTGCAGAGATCATCTGAAAGAATTTAATAATGAACTTTGTGATGAGGCGTCACAACTTATTTGTGGATGGAGAGGCGGGGCGTTCGTTGCCCTCATGCTGTTCACAACGATTGCAACGTTTAGGTATGCCTTGCAGGTAAATAACCCCTCAGCTTCGCTAGCTCTTTTGGCCTATATCTTGCCTATTATGGTAGGGGTGGTGTTCTCCATTGCGGTAAGTTTTTACTCTGCCATGAAAAAGTATAGTCCAATTGTTATAGACACGATTGGTGCCATGTGGCTGCTGAGTTTTGGATTGTTTAGCTCTGTGTTGTTCGACAATGTTGGCACGCAAATCGAGAGAGAGATGGTCAGTAGCACTCTAGCGTCGCAAATGAATTTCATGCCACTGATAGTTGCCGCATTTTCTTACCATGCAGCGTATCAGGTCACAATCATTAGAAATCTGTTGTTTGTCATTTTATTTTCTGCGCTGATTTACTGGATAGATAAAGATTTTTTTGCGATCAGTATTCTGCACCTGCTGCAGGTTTTTTTGTTGGGTTCGCTCGTGAGTTGGATGCATTATGATGGAATTAGAGTTCGCTTCTATTCTAGAACTACCAATGAGAGCGCCCGGAAACACCTTTGTAAACAGCTTTCTAAATTAGTATATCCACATCAGCTTGATATGATTAAGCAGGGGGATGAGCTAGAAGTGACAATGCCGCTAAAGGAGAGCAAGGCGATCGTTAGTGTGTTTGATGTGCAGAGATCTACGGAAATCAAACACGAGAAAACGCAAGAATTTTTCATGAGTGTGTTCGAATCTTTCTTAGAGATATGCATGCAAGATTATGAGAAAAATCCGTTGCGGTCACGTGCCTTTCGGTTAAAGGAAACCGGAGATGGCTACATCAGCACAGTGGGTTATCCCTTTCTGTCATCGGAAACAGGGGTGCTTGCAGATGGCGCAGTTTCTGCCGCCCTGGCTATGCTGGATGCATTTAATACTAACCTTGAGAAATTTAATTACTCGCGCCCTATTAAAGCGTCTATTGGTCTCGCCTATAACTCGATTCAGGGCACCTTTCAGAGTGGGGATATTCGCTCATACGACCTGTATGGTGAAGCAATAATTCAGGCGGCCAAGTATCAAGAGCTGCGAAAAATACCACAACTGTTTGACCTGTTCAGCGAGCACGCAGCCAAACTCGACCTTGAGCATTTTCACCTGCTCATTGTTCAAGAGGTGGTGTACAACTCGCTTAGCCCGTCCTATCGAGATTTGTTTGTCGAGATAGATCTGACCGATCCGCGAGTAGTCACCGGAGAAGAGAACATGCGATATGACCCCGAGGCTAGGTACATCTACTTCTATGTCAGAGACTAATGGATGCCGTGCTGTGCTTGTTGTCCTCAGCTGCTAAAGAATTCAGTCACCAGTGTTTGATCGGCAAAGAACGACGCCAAATTCCCGATGACAAGGTCGCCCATCGCGGTCCGTGTCTCACCCGTCGCACTCCCAATGTGAGGCAAAAGCACAACGTTGTCCAAAGCGATCAATGCCTCTGGTACACCCGGTTCTTGGTCGTAGACATCGAGACCGGCGGCCGCGATAGTCCTGTTCTGCAATGCCTGTACTAGCGCAGCCTCATCGACGCTTTGCCCGCGTCCGACGTTGATAAAAGTACCTGCCGCGCCAAGACAGTCGAAAAATGAAGCGTCCAGTATCTTGCGCGTTGCGGGCCCACCTGGGAGCACGTTAACAACAATATCGCTGTGGCTCGCAAGCTCATTGAGAGATTCACAGTAAGTATAATCACAGTCTTTGGGGCGGCGATTATGGTAGGCGATGTTGAGTTTGAAACCCATCGCTCTGCGGGCGATCTCTTGGCCGATGCGGCCGAGGCCTGCGATGCCGAGTGTCTTGCCAGCGAGGCTTTGTCCGAGCGGTAAGGGGCCTTTTTTCCATTGCCCCTTGCGCACAAACGCATCGGCGAGAATAAATTTCCGAGAGCAAGCGATGATGAGGCCGAGTGCGATATCTGCCACGGCATCGTCGAGCACGCCCGGGGTGTTAGTCACCCGAATATTAAGGCGATCGGTTTCAGTGAAATCAATCCCATCGACGCCAACGCCGAAACAGGCAATGACTCGCAGAGAATCGAGAGTGTAGAGAAGCGGGTCGGTCGCCCAAGACGCCGACGCAGCGGCGACACAGTGTCCTTCTAATTCTGCAAGCTTCGCTTTTTTTCCGGCCTCATCGAGAGTCCAAAGGTGAGTCGTCTCGTAAGCGGCATCTAATGCCTCGATTGTGGCTGGATGGAAGTTGTTGGCAATAATTAGCGGTTGTTTTCTAGCCTGCATTATTCTTTATCCCCATCACGGTCGTCGAATTAGTTATTTTTCTATTGGCCGCTTTATCTCATAAACGGTTGCTTAGTTTAAGTCCTGATTGCGCGCTAAACGACTATTCCGTACATTGTCGTCATCGTTTTTATCCTGTGGCGGCTATTCCTATTGGCTTGTGCAGAAAATGAATCAACTACCGAGCAGTAGAGTTAAGTAATGACAGATCAACGAGTATTCGCGCTAATCCCGCCGGTCGACACGATTCTCAAGCAGCCTTCGCTGCAGCAAACAATCGCTGCCTTAGGTCGAGAGCCGGTAAAACTTGCGATTAGAGCCGAGGTCGACATTCTCCGGCGTGCTATGGCGAGCGACGCGGCTGAGTATTTGAGCCTCTCTCGAGAAGTCGTCGCCGAGCGCGTCGCAGAGGCTGCAGTTACGCGCATTGGCCAAGAATTTAAACCTCTGTTTAGGCCTGTGTTTAATCTTACGGGCACGGTTATCCATACCAATCTCGGCCGATCAAGACTCCCCGACTCGGCGATAGCGGCTATGGCCATCGCAGCGGGTGAGGCGGTTGATCTCGAATACAACTTAGAGACAGGTAAGCGCGGCGACAGAGATTCGCATCTCGAAGCTCTGATCTGCGAGCTGACGGGCGCCGAGGCTGCAACCGTGGTTAATAACAATGCGGCTGCCGTTGTCCTATTGCTCAACACGCTCGCGTTAGGACAGGAAGTCATCATCTCGCGCGGTGAACTGGTCGAAATTGGCGGTGCATTTCGCATTCCCGATGTGATGGAAAGTGCGGGCGCTAAGCTTCGCGAAGTCGGCACGACTAACAGGACCCATGCGCGCGATTTCGAGGCGGCACTATCGCCGAAAACAGCGTTGGTGATGAAGGTGCATGCGAGTAATTACGAGATACGTGGCTTTACCAGCGCGGTGCCCGAAGCCGAGCTTGCCGCCATTGCCCATGGCGCGAATATTCCGTTTGTGTCGGATCTCGGCAGTGGCTGTTTGGTCGACATGGCCCGCTTTGGACTGCCGCCAGAACCCACAGTCAGGGCGACGGTCGAGGCGGGTGCTGATCTGGTCACGTTTAGCGGCGATAAACTGCTTGGTGGGCCGCAGTCTGGAATCATTGTTGGCCGGGCTGATCTCATTAAGCGCATTAAAGCGAACCCCCTCAAGCGCGCCTTAAGAGTCGACAAAACGGTGCTGGCAGGATTGTTGTCAGTCTTGCAGCTGTACCGAGATCCAGAGTCTCTGCCTCAGCGATTGCCACTGCTGGCGGATTTAACGCGGTCAGTCGATGACATCGAAAAAGCTGTGCAGCGAGTGTTACCAGTGGTGCGTGAGGCAGTCGGTGAGAAGTTTGTTACTGACGGACTTGATTGCAAGAGTCAGATTGGCAGCGGCGCGCTCCCGTTGGAACTGATGCCAAGCCGTGCGATCGCCATCTCACTGCGCTCAGGACAGAGCGATGCTGGACTGACCGAGCTGGCGGCAACGCTGCGTGCATTACCGAAGCCTATAATAGGACGCCTCTCGGATGGTTCACTCATTCTCGATCTGCGGTGTTTGCGAGATGAGCAAGGCTTCTGCGAGCAGTTGCGCAGTCTGTAGCCGACGTATGGTCCTTTCTAGCTTTGGCTGTTGACGACTTTTGCGCCAACTTCTCGTGTCCCTGCCAAGAAAAAAAGCAGCGAGGCGATCGACGCGGCGAGCATCATGAGCAACAGCGGGTACACCGTACCGTTAAAGATAACAGCGACAAGTTGTGCCGCGATAGCCGAAAAAGCCATCTGTAAAAATCCAGTCAATCCCGACGCGGTGCCTGCGAAACGAGGAAATTCGTTAATCGCCGCAGCCTGTGCATTAGGCAGTGTGATGCCATTGCCGAGCACAGCGATGGCGACAGGGATAAAAAGCGCGAGTGGGTGGTGAAAGCCGAGGAGCTGCAAAACGATGGCACTGACTATACCAACTATGCCGATGCTGGCACCGAGCATAATTAAAAGATTGATACCGAGAGTCCGGCCAAAGTGACGCGCAACATAAGTGCCGACCATGAACCCTAGCGGCACCATAATAAAATAGTAACCATATTCTGTAGGAGGGCGGTTGAGCACCGTGATCATGATTTCGGGCGCAGCCGAGATGAAGGCAAAAAACACCACAGAGACAAAGCTTACGCAGAAGGCATAGCCTCGAAACGCGCGCGAGCGAAATAGATGGGCAAAGTTACCAAGCATCGCACCGACACCGTCGAAAGGCACCGGCTCTGCCAACGTTTCGACGAGAGAGGAGCGCAGCACGAGCAGAATGCCGAGGCTGAGTACTGCCATGACAAGAAACACCGACTCCCAGCCAAAGCGATGCATCAGTTCACCGCCTAGCGCGGGCGACAGCATGGGCATCACTACCATCACCATAACGAGTGTTGCAATCACTCGCGCGGCCTGTTCAGGGCCATACACATCCCGTACGATTGCGCGCGCAAGCACAAGCCCGACAGCGCCGCCAAACGCTTGAATAATTCGGCCGAGAATCAGCATCTCGATCGTGTTGGCGAAATAGCAGAAAAGCGAGCCGATGATGGTTATGCACAGGCCTAGCAGCATAATAGGCCGCCGGCCGAACTGATCCGAGAGAGGCCCATAGGTGAGAGTGCCAATCGCAATCGCGAGCATGGACAGGCT
>Ga0115563_1002648_pt1 | contig 13037 bp, 10 predicted proteins | sample COGITO_mtgs_1105_2_FD_87198 | JGI IMG/M metagenome (GOLD analysis project Ga0115563, IMG submission 87198) | Pelagic marine microbial communities from North Sea - COGITO_mtgs_110519 | ecosystem: Environmental > Aquatic > Marine > Epipelagic | place: Germany:Helgoland, sampling site Kabeltonne...
ACGTGGTTCATAAACTTAGCAACCACTTGGTTGTGGTACTTAGGATCTGGAAGAATTTCTCTTTTTGCGACTACGCGACGTCTTGGCATTGCTTTCTCCTTGCTTCAGGTAAATCCTCAGAAATCTGAGGCCTTACTGAGAATAAATTTAATTGTGAGGGGTTACTTAGGGCGCTTGGCACCATATTTGGATCGGCCTTGGCGACGATCAGCAACACCTGAGGTATCTAATGTTCCACGGATTGTGTGGTATCGAACACCCGGTAAATCCTTTACTCGACCACCACGTATTAGAACAACTGAGTGCTCTTGTAGGTTGTGACCTTCACCACCAATATATGAAGTTACTTCATAACCATTGGTTAAGCGCACTCTACATACCTTACGTAATGCTGAGTTCGGCTTCTTTGGTGTCGTTGTATAAACACGAGTACACACACCACGCTTCTGCGGACAAGCTTGCAGTGCAGGCACTATGTTTTTAACTACTTTTCGCTTACGCGGCTTTCGTACTAACTGGCTGATGGTTGCCATAACTTGCTTAAATCTCCATAGGTAGGGCCTTCACAGCCCATAATCCGGGCGGGCATTCTACTCACGACCCGTAGTTTTAACAAGGCCCAATAAGACCTTTAATTTTTCTGTCGTTTACGTTGGGAAGCTATCCACCCAACGTAAACTCTAGCAGTGTTACCTAGTCAGTATCTTGTGCGGACAACGCCTCACTCAATGCTTGCTCAATATCGTCTGCAGTTACCGCATCTTTATTGATGCCAGCACGCTCTTCTTCACGCTGGCGCTTGCGCTCTGCGTGATAGGTAAGACCGGTACCTGCTGGTATTAGTCGACCCACTACTACGTTTTCTTTCAGGCCGCGCAAGAAATCTTGCTTGCCTGTTACGGCTGCCTCTGTAAGTACACGAGTAGTTTCCTGGAACGATGCAGCAGAGATAAAGGATTCAGTCGCTAGCGAAGCTTTGGTAATACCCAACAACAAGCGTTGGAACTCGGCTTCAGCTTTGCCTTCTTCTCTCAGTTCAGCATTGATCCTACGAATCTGCGCGAACTCTACCTGCTCGCCTCTAATAAGATTTGAGTCACCGGCGTGGGAGACTTCGACTTTACGCAACATCTGACGGCAAATCACTTCGATATGCTTATCGTTAATTGTCACACCCTGAAGTCGGTAAACTTCTTGGATCTCATTAACAATATACTTGGCTAGTTCTTCTACACCCTTCAGGCGCAAAATATCATGGGCACTGAAAGGCCCATCGCAAACTGTTTCACCACGTTCTACCTGCTCGCCATCGAACACGCCAATGGTGCGCCATTTCGGAATAAGAGTTTCTACTGGATCGCTATCGACAGGTGTAATTACCAAACGACGCTTACCTTTAGTTTCCTTACCGAAAGAAACCGCACCTGTGGCTTCCGCCAAAATCGCAGGTTCTTTAGGCTTTCTTGCCTCAAACAAGTCAGCTACTCGTGGCAGGCCACCTGTAATGTCTCTAGTCTTGGAACCTTCTTGCGGAATTCTCGCGATAATGTCACCGATGCCAATTTTAGCGCCATTTTCCATATTCAAAATAGCGTTGCTCGGCATGAAGTAATTTGCAGGAACTTCACTACCAGGCAGCATTACAGCGCCGCCTTTAGCATCTGTTAGACGCACAGCTGGGCGTAAATCCTTCGCCGCGCTTGGACGGTCTTTAGGATCTAGTACTGTAATATTGGTCAGGCCTGTTAATTCGTCAGTCTGACGATTCATAGATAGGCCTTCTTCCATTTCGAAGAACTCAACATTACCGCTTACTTCGGAAACGATTGGGTGCGTGTGCGGATCCCACTGAGCAATAATTTGCCCAGCATCAACCTTATCTTCGTCTGCAACGGAGATAACCGCGCCGTAAGGAAGTTTGTATCTTTCACGCTCGCGCCCATGATCATCAGCCACTGCGATAGCACCGGATCTAGATACTGCTACCAGCTCTCCAGATTCACGCTTTACAGTCTTCAGATTATGTAAGCGAATTGTGCCACCGTGCTTAACTTGAATATTATCAACCGCTGTTGCTCGCGAAGCAGCACCGCCAATGTGGAACGTACGCATCGTTAGCTGAGTACCTGGCTCACCAATTGACTGAGCTGCAATAACACCTACAGCCTCACCAACGTTAATAAAGTGCCCACGAGCGAGGTCACGTCCGTAACATGCACGACAAACACCGTGGAAGGTTTCGCAGGTAATTGCAGAGCGAACAACCATTGCATCTACACCAAGAACATCCAACTGCTCAACCCATGCTTCGTCGATCAACGTACCTTTAGAGATAAGGAGAGTTTTGCCGTCCGCATCAAGTATGTCTTCAGCAACAGTACGCCCTAGCACTCGAGCACCAAGAGGCAAGACCACATCACCGCCCTCTACGATAGAGGTGATATATAGGCCTGCATCCGTCCCGCAATCTTCATCAGTGATCACAACATCTTGAGCAACGTCAACCAGACGACGAGTCAGATAACCAGAGTTCGCTGTTTTAAGCGCAGTATCTGCTAGGCCCTTGCGAGCACCGTGAGTCGAAATAAAGTAATCGTTTACAGTCAGACCTTCTCTGAAGTTGGCAGTAATCGCATTTTCAATAATGCTGCCATCTGGACGAGTCATTAGTCCACGCATACCCGCCAACTGGCGAATCTGTGCAGGCGAACCACGAGCACCAGAGTCTGCATACATAAACACTGAGTTAAAAGACGCTTGCTCTTCGTCTTCACCTTCACTGTTGACTACAGTTTCTTTAGAAATGCCGTCCATCATTGAACGCGCAACTAGGTCGTTTGCGCGCAACCAAATATCAACAACTTTGTTGTACTTCTCGCCTTGAGTTACCAAACCAGAAGCGTACTGAGATTCGATTTCTGCAACTTCCTCTTCAGCTTCTCCGATGATTCGGTTCTTCGCCTCTGGAATAACAAAATCTTCAACGCCAATGGAAGAACCAGAGGCTGTTGAATGAGCAAAACCTGCATACATCAACTGGTCGGCGAAGATTACTGTTTCCTTCAAACCACAGCGACGATAACAATCGTTAATAAGGTTTGAAATTGCCTTCTTGTCCATGGCGCGATTGACCATTTCGAACGGCATAGCCTTAGGCACAATGCCATACAGCAATGTACGACCTACAGTTGTGTCGTAAAGTGTTGTCTGAGAAACAAGTTCCCCAGCTTCATTGGCAACATGCTCTTCAATTCGCACTTTCACTTTCGCATGCAAGTTAACTTGCTTGGAATAGAACGCGCGGTGGACTTCATCAAGGTTGGCAAAAATCGAACCTTCACCAAGGACATTCAACTTGTCGCGAGTCATGTAGTAGATGCCCAAAACAACGTCCTGTGAAGGAACGATAATAGGCTCACCGCTTGCTGGCGAAAGAATGTTGTTGGTTGACATCATCAAAGCGCGGCTTTCTAACTGGGCTTCTAGTGTCAGCGGTACGTGAACGGCCATTTGGTCGCCATCAAAATCCGCATTGTAGGCACTACAAACTAGCGGGTGCAGCTGGATAGCCTTACCTTCAATTAGTACCGGCTCAAAAGCTTGGATACCTAACCTATGCAAAGTAGGCGCACGATTCAACATCACTGGGTGTTCACGAATGACATCGGCGAGAATATCCCACACCTCAGCAGTTTCGCGCTCAACCATTTTCTTGGCTGCTTTAATTGTAGTCGCAAGCTGACGATCTTCGAGCTTACCGAAGATGAATGGCTTAAAGAGTTCCAAAGCCATCTTCTTTGGCAGACCACATTGATGCAAGCGCAATGTAGGACCTACAACAATTACTGAACGACCAGAATAGTCCACGCGCTTACCCAACAAATTCTGGCGGAAGCGTCCTTGCTTACCCTTAATCATATCAGCCAGTGATTTCAGCGGACGCTTGTTTGAACCGGTAATTGCTCTGCCACGACGACCATTGTCTAGCAATGCGTCCACAGATTCCTGCAACATACGCTTTTAGTTACGCACAATAATGTCTGGCGCTGAAAGATCTAACAAACGCTTGAGGCGGTTGTTACGGTTAATAACACGACGATATAGGTCGTTTAAATCGGAAGTTGCAAAACGCCCGCCATCCAATGGAACCAATGGACGCAAATCTGGTGGCAGAACCGGAAGCACGGTCATGACCATCCACTCTGGCTTGTTACCTGACTTAGTGAAGGCTTCCATAAGCTTTAGGCGCTTAGAGAACTTCTTAATCTTAGTTTCAGAGTTAGTTGCAGGAATCTCTTCACGCAGATGCGCGATTTCGCCATCCATATCTAAATTCAACAATAGCTGTTGGACAGCTTCAGCACCCATGCGAGCATCAAACTCATCACCGTACTGCTCTAATGTCTGGTAGTACTCTTCGTCGTTTAATAGCTGCCCTACTTCAAGATCAGTAAGGCCGGCGTCGATTACAACGAATGATTCAAAATATAGCACTCGCTCGATGTCTCGAAGCGTCATATCTAACAACAAGCCAATTCTTGATGGCAGCGACTTTAAGAACCAAATGTGTGCCGTAGGACAAGCGAGCTCGATGTGCCCCATACGTTCGCGACGTACCTTTGTTAAGGTAACTTCCACACCACACTTTTCACAGATTACTCCGCGGTGCTTAAGGCGCTTGTATTTGCCACACAAGCATTCGTAGTCTTTTACCGGACCAAAAATACGTGCGCAAAATAGGCCGTCACGTTCTGGCTTAAAAGTTCTATAGTTGATGGTCTCTGGCTTTTTTACTTCGCCAAAGGACCATGAACGTATCATTTCTGGTGATGCCAAACCAATTCTCAGAGCGTCGAATTCATCAACGCTACCCTGGGCTTTTAGCAAATTAAGTAAGTCTTTCACGATCTTTCCTCATTTTCTGGTGGAGACGCCTTGCCTGGGCAAAGCGCTTCTCGTCCGAGTGGCTATTGCCCACTCGATACGCTCAAGGTTGTTATTCCGTTTCCAATTCAATATTGATACCAAGAGAACGAATCTCTTTGACCAACACGTTGAAGGATTCGGGCATACCCGGCTCCATCTTAAAGTCGCCGTCTACAATGTTTTTATACATCTTGGTACGTCCGGCCACGTCATCTGACTTAACAGTCAACATTTCCTGTAACGTGTAAGCCGCACCGTATGCTTCCAGCGCCCACACTTCCATTTCACCGAAGCGCTGACCACCAAACTGTGCTTTACCGCCCAATGGCTGCTGGGTAACCAAGCTATAAGAACCTGTGCTACGCGCGTGCATCTTGTCGTCAACCAAGTGGTTGAGTTTAAGCATGTACATGTAACCTACAGTAGTCTCGCGAGCAAAGGCGTCACCAGTACGACCATCATAGAGTGTTGTTTGGCCCGTATTAGGTAAGTCAGCAAGCTCTAACATTTTCTTGATTTCAGCTTCAGAAGCACCATCAAATGCTGGAGTAGCGAACGGCAAGCCTTTGCAAAGGTTACGAGCTAGGTCCAACACTTCAACGTCATTGAGCGATTTAATATCTGCAGGCGTACCGCCAACTTCGTTATAGACCTGCTCCATAAACTTACGGATTTCCGCAGTCTTACGTTGCTCTTCGAGCATGGTATTGATCTTGTCACCAATACCACGCGCCGCCCAACCTAAGTGAGTCTCTAATACCTGACCAACGTTCATTCGCGACGGTACGCCCAATGGATTTAAGACGATATCAACCGGCTCTCCATGTTCGTCGAAAGGCATATCTTCAACCGGCATAATTACCGAAATAACACCTTTATTACCGTGACGGCCAGCCATCTTATCGCCAGGTTGAATACGTCGCTTGATAGCCAAGTAGACTTTAACAATCTTCAATACGCCAGGCGCTAAATCGTCACCGCTTTCCAACTTACCGCGTTGGTCAGCATAGATAGCATCTAAAGCCTCCTTACGCTGAACCATATGAGCTTCGGCCTTCTCAAGCTGCTCGTTCAACGCATCATCCTTCATACGAATGCGGAACCAGTCATCTTTTGGCAGTTCAGCTAAATAGTCAGCTGATACCTTTTTGCCTTTGTCTAAATTTGGCGCACTGGCAACTTCTTTGCCATCTAACGCACGTTGTAGACGCTCGAAAGTAGCAATTTCGATGATACGGAACTCATCGTCCAGATCTTTGCGGATTTTAGAAAGCTGGGCTTGCTCGATATCTCTTGCGCGCTCGTCCTTTTCTACACCATCTCTGGTGAAGACCTGAACGTCTATAACAGTACCTTTAACGCTAGTCGGCACACGCTGGGATGTGTCTTTCACATCCGAGGCTTTTTCACCGAAAATTGCACGCAACAGTTTTTCTTCAGGGGTTAGCTGGGTTTCACCCTTGGGGGTAACCTTACCGACCAAGATATCCCCAGCGCCTACTTCAGCACCAATATAAACGATACCTGATTCATCTAGCTTAGACAGCGCACCCTCACCAACATTAGGTATGTCACAGGTGATTTCTTCAGGCCCAAGCTTTGTATCGCGAGCGATACAAGTAAGTTCTTGAATATGGATACTAGTGAAGCGATCTTCTTTGACGACTCGCTCAGAAACCAAAATAGAGTCTTCGAAGTTGTAGCCATTCCAAGGCATAAATGCGATCCGCATATTCTGCCCCAGCGCTAGCTCACCCATATCAATGGATGGACCGTCAGCTAAAATATCCTTCTTCGCAATCTTGTCACCTGGCTTAACCAACGGGCGTTGGTTGATACAAGTATTCTGATTTGAACGAGTGAATTTTGTCAGGCTGTATATATCAACCCCCGCATCACCAGCCGCTGTTTCATCATCCGCTACGCGAATAACAATACGGCCGGCATCGACACTGTCAACTACGCCGCCACGCAAGGCGGTTACACAGACACCAGAGTCCCGTGCCACGTTACGCTCCATACCAGTACCTACTAGAGGTTTCTCTGCTCTAAGAGTGGGTACTGCTTGACGCTGCATGTTAGAGCCCATAAGTGCTCGGTTAGCATCGTCGTGCTCGAGGAACGGAATCAGCGACGCTGCAACGGAGACCACCTGCTTAGGCGAGACATCCATGAAGTCGACATTTTCTGACGCAGTTTTTGTAAACTCGTTTTGATGCCGCACATCAACTAACTCAGTGTCGAAACGACCCTTGCTGTCGAGAGGCGCACTTGCCTGAGCAATAACGTACTGAGCCTCATCGATCGCAGATAGATATTCTACTTCCGCGGTAACCACACCTTTAATCACTTTGTGATATGGCGACTCTAGGAATCCATATTCGTTAGTACGCGCGTAAGTTGCCAAACTATTGATCAAACCAATGTTTGGCCCTTCTGGTGTTTCAATTGGGCAAACACGGCCGTAGTGAGTTGGATGCACGTCACGAACTTCAAATCCAGCACGCTCACGAGTCAGACCACCTGGCCCTAGTGCTGATACACGCCGCTTATGCGTAACCTCAGACAGCGGATTGTTTTGGTCCATAAATTGCGATAGTTGCGAGGAGCCGAAAAACTCTTTCACAGCTGCGGCCACTGGCTTAGCGTTAATCATGTCCTGTGGCATCAAACCTTCGGATTCAGCCAAGCTCAAACGTTCTTTAACAGCGCGTTCTACACGAATAAGGCCTACACGGAATTGGTTTTCCGCCATTTCACCAACAGAACGAACACGGCGATTACCCAAGTGGTCAATATCGTCTACCGCACCTTTACCGTTACGAATATCGATCAAAGTTTTCAGCACATCAACGATATCGTTACTGGAAAGAATGCCTTCGCCTTCAATCTCTTCTCGACCTAGGCGTCGGTTAAACTTCATACGGCCAACCGCAGAAAGGTCATAGCGCTCACCAGAAAAGAACAAATTGCTAAATAGATTTTCAGCAGACTCTTTAGTCGGTGGCTCACCAGGACGCATCATGCGATAGATCTCAACCAATGCTTCTAACTTGTTGCTAGAAGGGTCGACCCGCATGGTGTCTGAGATGAACGGACCGCAGTCGAGTTCGTTGGTATAAATTGTTTCGAAGCTTTTAACTTTCAGCTCGAACAACTGCTCAAGAATTTCTTCGCTGATTATAGAGTTACACGGAACAGCGACCTCACCCGTAGACTCGTCGATAATGTCTTTTGCTGTTACCTGCTCAAGCAAGTATTCCTTTGGCACCTCAAGGCTAGTCATGCCGCTGTCTTCTAACAAACGTACGTGGCGCGCTGTAATACGGCGACCCGTCTCAACGATAACCTTGCCATCTGGACCGGTAATATCAAACGTGGCTACGTCACCACGTAAGCGTTCTGCAATGAGTTTCTGAGAAACATTGTCGCCATCAATCAATACAGTATTGGTATCGAAGAAGGTTGAAAGGATCTCTTCACTGGTAAATTCGAGGGCACGCAGAATAATTGTAGCGGGCAACTTGCGGCGACGGTCAATACGTACGAAGACTGAGTCTTTTGGATCGAATTCAAAGTCTAACCATGAACCACGGTAAGGTATAACACGAGCGTTATAAAGGAGCTTACCTGAGCTGTGAGTCTTACCTTTATCGTGGTCAAAAAATACACCGGGCGAACGGTGCAACTGAGAAACGACAACACGCTCAGTACCGTTGATAACGAAGGTACCGTTGCCAGTCATTAACGGGATTTCACCCATATAGACTTCTTGCTCTTTTACATCCTTAACTGTTTTGTTGGATGTCTCCTTATCATAAATTATCAAGCGTACCTTTACGCGCAATGGTGCAGCGTAAGTGATGCTGCGAAGGACACACTCCTTCACATCAAAGACAGGTTCGCCAAGGCGATAATCTACGTACTCTAAAGCAGCGCTGCCTGAATAACTGGCAATTGGAAACACTGACTTAAACGCAGCATGCAAACCGGACTCCGCACGCTCTTCAGCGTCGGTCCCAACCTGCAAAAATTTGTTGTATGAATCGACCTGGATGGCCAGGAGATATGGTAATTCCATCTTTTCAGACAACTTACCGAAATCTTTCCGTATGCGTTTTCTCTCAGTAAAGCTATACGCCATGCGAGCCTCCTACAGTCTTAAATTCATTACAATTCTAGAGGGCCTTTCACCCCACGCACAAAAGGCCAGAGCTCGTAGCTGTTTCAAAACAACTACAAGTCCAGCCAATCGTTTATTTATAAACGCTTAATGCGATCAAACTACTTGAGTTCAACCGTAGCGCCAGCTTCTTCGAGCTGCTTCTTAACGTCTTCTGCGTCGTCTTTGCTAACGCCTTCTTTAATTGAAGAAGGTGCTTCGTCAACAAGAGCTTTAGCTTCTTTCAAGCCAAGGCCAGTTGCTGCGCGAACAGCTTTAATGACGTTTACTTTCTTGTCGCCAGCTGCTGTTAGAACAACATCAAATTCTGATTGTTCTTCAGCTGCTGCGCCACCAGCGTCTCCGCCACCAGCTGCAGGAGCAGCTGCAACGGCTGCTGCCGCTGATACGCCAAACTTCTCTTCCATATCGGAGATTAGTTCAACAACCTCCATTACACTCATCTCTGCGATAGCATTTAAAATATCATCTTTCGATAATGCCATTTCGTTATCTCCTAAATTTCTTAGCGATTGTCTGTGAGGCTATTAGCCTTCCGCTTGTTTCTGATCTCTTACGGCTGCAATCGTACGCACCAACTTGCCAGGCACCTCGTTCAAGGATCTAGCCAGTTTCACAACCGGCGCCTGCATAACGCTCATGAGCATAGATCTTGCTTCATCTAATGTTGGTAACTTTGCAACGCGATCAATTTGATCAGCGCCTAGCAATGTCCCACCAATTGACAAGGCTTTTACTTCTAGCTCAGCGTAGTCTTTTGCGTAGTCTTTAATCAGTCTCGCCGCTGCACCTGGATCTTCTTGCGAAAATGCCAAAAGCGTTGGCCCAACAAAGGCATCGTTCAAGCACTCATACTCAGTGCCTTCTACTGCGCGCTTTGCTAGCGTGTTTCTAACCACTCGCAGATAGACACCTGATTCACGTGCCTTAACACGCATTTCAGTCATCTCTGCAACAGTCAGACCACGGTAGTCTGCAATTACTGCCGACAAAGCAGATGCGGCAACTTCATTAACCTCGGCAACAATTTGTTGCTTTTGTTCGAGTCTTAACGCCACGTGCTTCTCCTAGTTAATCAACATCGCTGTTGATCGTTTATCGAATACCGCTGTGTCTAGCGGCTTCGGTTAGGGCGAATCTCTTTCGCATTTAGAATGGACAACTTTTAAGCTGACACTCTCGCGACTCGGAGACGATGATTTTCGTTGATTTAAGATCTCCTGCTGAATGAATCCAGCTTCGCAGACCAACCACCTTCGTACTCTCATCCGCTGCTTGTTAAGGCAGCTCACCATCTGCGTAGGAAATTAAGTAACTTCACCGAAGCAAAATCACTCCTACGGTTTTTGACGGTCCCAAGGAATACCTAAGTAATCCTCGAACCTCCAAAACTTAAATTTCTCTTATATTTCCAATGAAGACTGGTCGATGGCTAAGCCAGGGCCCATAGTCGTAGAAAGCGTAATCTTCTTCAGGTAGACGCCTTTAGCAGAGGCCGGCTTCGCTTTCTTCAGGTCGCTCATCAAAGCTTCTAGATTTTGCTTGATCTGGTCTACACCAAAACCAACTTGGCCTACGCTGCCATGAACGATCCCAGCTTTGTCTGTACGAAACTGGACCTGACCTGCTTTAGCATTTTTGACTGCTGTTTCAACGTCAGGTGTGACGGTACCAGTCTTAGGGTTAGGCATAAGGCCTCTTGGCCCTAGGACTTTACCTAGTTGACCGACAATTCGCATAGCATCTGGTGTAGCGATTACTACATCAAAGTCCATTTTGCCTGCCTTTACTTCTTCGGCTAAGTCATCAAAACCTACAAGGTCAGCGCCTGCTGCCGTTGCTTTATCTGCATTGTCGCCCTGAGCGAATACTGCAACGCGTACAACTTTACCGGTACCGTGAGGTAGCGTAGTAGCACCACGAACAACCTGGTCTGATTTACGTGGATCAACCCCAAGGTTGATAGACACGTCATAAGACTCTTTGAATTTGGTCTTAGATAAGTCACCCAACAAAGCGACCGCCTCATTGATCTCATATGCTTTATCGCCGTCTACTTTCTCGGCAATAAGGCGCATTCTTTTCGTTACTTTTGTCATCTTTAAACGCCCTCTACATCGATACCTGAACTACGCGCCGTACCCGCAATGGTACGCACTGCCGCGTCCATATCGGCCGCAGTAAGATCTGGCATCTTAAGCTTCGCAATTTCTTCGAGCTGCTGTCTATTCACCTTGGCAACCTTGACAGTATTTGGTGTCGCAGAACCTTTTGATATACCTGCCGCTTTTTGCAAAAGAACTGCAGCAGGAGGTGTCTTGGTCACAAAGGTGAAGCTGCGATCTGCATATACAGTAATCACAACTGGAATTGGGAGACCTTGCTCTACGGACTGTGTCTGAGCGTTAAACGCTTTACAGAAATCCATGATATTTACGCCGTGCTGACCAAGTGCTGGGCCAACAGGGGGGCTCGGATTCGCCTGACCGGCCGCTACTTGCAGCTTAATATAGGCATCTACTTTCTTAGCCATACTCACTCCTTATGGGTACAAGCGTGTGCGAAATTTACGCATCACTCCCCTTGGTTATATACAACTTCAGCGGCTACACCGAAGTCGATTCCTTTAATGGGCTGTAACTAGCCTTTCTCTACCTGGCCAAAATCTAACTCAACAGGAGTAGATCGACCAAAAATCGTAACCGCCACTCGCAGACGGCTCTTCTCGTAGTTAACTTCCTCAACTACACCATTGAAATCATTAAACGGCCCATCTGTAACACGGACGATTTCACCTGGCTCAAATACTGTCTTAGGCGTTGCTTTCTCACTACCGGCAGCAACTCTATCTAATATCGCGGCAGCTTCTCTTGGGGTTAACGGTGCCGGCTGATCTGCCTTACCACCGATAAAGCCCATAACCCTTGGTGTTTCTTTAACTAGGTGCCAAGTGTCATCGTTAAGTTCCATTTCCACCAAAACATAGCCTGGGAAAAACTTACGCTCACTTCGTCGTTTTTGGCCAGCTCTCATTTCTACCACTTCTTCGGTAGGAACAAGTATCTCGCCAAAGAAATCTTGGTGATTAGACAGCTCAACGCGCTCTTGCAGTGCACGAGCTACGTTCTTTTCGAACCCAGAGTATGCGTGAACAACATACCAATTCTTAGACATTACAAATCACCCGATAATGGAGCTAACAAGCCAACCCAACAGGGCGTCTAAACCCCACATGATTAGGGCAAATATAATAACAATTACTATTACGATTAACGTAGTTTGAGTAGTTTCTTGATTTGACGGCCAAACCACGCGGCGCACTTCTACTCGAGCCTCTTTCATTAGCTCCCAAATGCGCGAACCGCGCGCTGTCTGAACGGCAATGTAGCCGGCCAGAATAGCAGCGATCAACAGACCTACGACCCTGACTAGGAGGAACTCGCCTTGGAAGTACCAGTTACCGAACACACCGCCCACAAGCAATGCACCGACAACCAACCACTTAAGCCAGTCTAGAGAACTACCGGCGGCATTTTCAGCATTTGTACTCACACAAACTTCCTAATCGTATTCGGGCGGCAAAAATCAACGTTTACTGTCTCGGACCTCAGCACTTCCAGCCATCTTAGCTAAAAGATGGCAGGCCAGGAGGGAATCGAACCCCCAACCTGCGGTTTTGGAGACCGCTGCTCTGCCAATTGAGCTACTGGCCTTTAGTCCGATCTAATCAGTCCGATCTAATCAACTGGCGTGCTAAGCTCTAAAATCCCAACATCAATAAGCCCGACATGCGGGCTTACTTTGATGAAGCTTAGCGCTTTGTTAAGCAATAACCTTAGCAACAACGCCCGCACCTACTGTACGGCCGCCTTCTCTGATCGCAAAACGCAGACCATCGTCCATAGCAATTGGGCAAATAAGCTCAACT
>Ga0115563_1002669_pt1 | contig 12965 bp, 10 predicted proteins | sample COGITO_mtgs_1105_2_FD_87198 | JGI IMG/M metagenome (GOLD analysis project Ga0115563, IMG submission 87198) | Pelagic marine microbial communities from North Sea - COGITO_mtgs_110519 | ecosystem: Environmental > Aquatic > Marine > Epipelagic | place: Germany:Helgoland, sampling site Kabeltonne...
CAAAAATCGTTTACACAAACTTCAACATCCATATGAATGAATTCATTCAACTTCAGAGATTCTAAATCTACTTGGCTTAAGTTTTGAAATATATTCTCCACTATTTGATGTGCAATACCTATAGAGGGCTTATTGTCTGTTACTTTCTCCCAACCACTCGATTTTATAATAATATTCCTATCGCTGTAAAAACTAACCCAATCTTTGATGGTTTTCAATTTTTTATTCGGGTTATTAAGGGGTTTAGCCGAAACGATAACTACAAAATCATCATTGGTTATGTCAACCTCTTCACGGACTATACTTGAAAGTATTCTCAAATCCTCTAAGGAAATTCTTTTAAGTTTACTATGAAAGTTGAAGTACTTTGTCTTATTGGAAAATTCCAATAAATTGAATTTCAATGGACCAAATTGGCTTGAGAGAATCTCCATGGCTTTATCTATGTTCTCTCTTTTTCTATAACTCAGATATACAATATTAACTTTCAAATAGTTTATTGGATTTATTTAAAAGTAAAATTAGCAAATACTTAATTCACAGGCAATTATTATTTTTTTCTATGTATTACACTATTTATTAATAAACCTATTCAGATATGAAAAAAGACGTTATGATATCACTGCGGTTAACACCCAATCAATATGTAACACTATTGGAAACATTGGTGAAAGAGAAAAAATCCAAATCACAATTTATAAGAGAATCGATTAATCGTTCTCTGTTTAGAATTAATGATAAATCTTGTCGTAAAAAAAAGATTTTAGAATGGATTGATGAACTTTAGTTCTTGAGATCTGAAGTTTGGGTCTTAGTATGATGGACCAGAATTTATTTTGAAATCTAATCGGCACAATATCTGTTGGGGTATTGTGCCTTTTGCGAAATAAGAGCCATTTTTATTTATTTTTCAAATATACCTTTGTGAGAGTTTCTCCCATGGTGTTACATAGAATTTCCTGTGGGTGGAGCGCCAATGAGAATTGATCCATTTGATCATGGTATAGTTTAGATTTCGACTCCGATGTAATTAGGTAATAATGGAAATACTCATGGATTACGGTATTGATTAGTTCTCTACGTATGACATTGTTTTCCCTGTAAATGGTGATTGTATTGTTATAGAAACAATACTCTCCCGCAAGATGAGATTTACCCTCAACTAAAGTCAGTAGTGGTTTTTGTTTCCGAATTGGATATAAATAGAGGCACCAGTTCAATACATCCTCTGCCAACTGAAATTGCCAGTCTCCACCGTCACCTGTCAAGAATTTAATTAGCACAGATGTCAAGTTTAAAATGAACAACCCTCCAACAATAATAAAGTAAATAGTAAAAAAGGTATCCATTATAAATATCGTTTAACTTTAGTAATGGTATTAGGGTGTAGCCCAACTATTTTTGCTACCTCTATATTCTTATACCCATTCTTTAAGAGATCAAGTGCCTGACGGTTCTTTTTTTTGGACAGGAATTTGATTGGATCTTCAACCGAGCCGGGTTTTCGTCCTAAGTATTTATTTGGGTCGAGTTTGGCCAGTTCTATCCCCTGCCGTTGATTTTCTAATATCTGAGCCCTGGTCATTTCCGAAACCACCCCAAGTATCGAAATGATCATTTTTGAGATTGGGTTCTCCTTTCCATCTTTATCCAGAGTACGTAAACCTTGAGATAGGAAAGTGACAGGGATTCCTCTCTCAGTGGTGTAATGAATAAAATTTATAATATCTCTGAGGTCACGCCCGCAACGATCAATTTGCCAAACAGAAATTGACTTGATCAATTTTCGATCTATTAGGATTTTTAAGGTTGAACCCTCGGGTCTTTCAAAAATTGGAATGGATCCCGAACATTTATCTTCGATAACTTTATCAAATTCATTTTCTTTTACTCTTTGCCGATCCGTTTTCTGATCTACGCTCGAAACTCTTGTATACAATATTGAAATACTCATAATTTTAAGGTTTACCTATCTATACCCTAAAATTATAGCAGCAACACCCCTCATGCCGCATAAAACCTATATTTTATTGCTATGAAAACACTCACAAATAAAAGTGTACGCTATTATTGTGATTTATTGTTTTTGCCGATTAAAATTGGTGAAGGATCATCCCGTAGGGACCTCCCGGCCGGACTCCCTCCCGTATCCCTCCTTAAATAAGGGTATTTCGACTTTTCCAGAGGAGACTCAGAGATCTAAGTGAATATTTTTTTAAATTTTTACCTAAAATCGACTTTTTTTTAAAAATAAATTTTTTCAATTTTCTCTAAAAAAATCAGTTTTACACCTGCAGTAGTTTCTCCAGAATTTTCACCATAGCGTAAGTATCCAACTTACAGTACTCTAATAATTGTCTTCTTGTTTCCTTATCATCACCATCAAAGGTTCCATTTACCATTGATAAAAATGTGTTGGATGCAGTACCTCCTTCTTTAATATCAAGGTCGTTATATGAGAGTTCAGGAACAAGTTGTTTACCCACCTATACAATCACGCCTTATTTATGCTAAATTACGGTTTAATGCAGTATTGGTTTTGTTAGCAATTCGTTTAAATACAAATGTCTTGTTTATGTTTTCTAATAAATCAAATCCCATCTCTTGAATTATATAGCTCAAGTCGTCAATGGAATAGTACCTCCCCTTCCATACACTGCTATGCAGCTCTATAATCGCAAGTTGACAATTTTTTAGCCCCTCGCCTAAAATAAAGCTGCATTCGGTTCCTTCAATATCACAGACGAGGTTGTAATCAAGAATGTTGTTTTCTTTGATTATTAGTTGAAGCGATTTAGCGTTTACTTTTATTTCGGAATGTTTCACTATTTTACCAAGTTCATTACTGCCTCTTGAAGAAAAGAATATTGGTTGGTCGCTGTCCGAAATAGCAACATTTACTAATACCGTATTTTTAAAATCATTCAATTTAATAGTTTTCTTAAGTAGGTTGTTTAACAGAGGGTTTGCTTCGACACAAACCATTTTACTTACATCAAAATGTTGTTGGGTATTAGAAGCCACAACGCCTATACTTGTTCCTAATTCTACTATATCTATCTCTGATTTCAAGTATTTTTTACACAAGTATATTTCATCTTTTTCGTATCGATTAAAATAAACTAGTGCAACGGTTAGGTTATTGACTAATTTATTATTTGTATTAATAATGTTGTTTCCAGATCTGATTTTATTTTTTAAGATACGTCTTAATAGATAACCGGCTATTGATAATAATATAGTTTTCATTTCACTTGATTGTCATATTTTTATATAAAAACTTATTATATCTCGTTAATGAGATTCTTATACAATTCACTGATCCTATTCCACTTATATCTTCTTAGACTAATCTCATGCATACTATTCCCATTACTAATTAAATCCAAAGAGGTTAAATTAAGAATAGTTTTAGTCAAACTTTCTTCATCTTTAAAATAATATCCTTTATTTTCAGTGGTTTCTCTATTAAAATTAACGTCAAATGCCAAGATAGGTAATTTCAAACACATGGCTTCAACCAAACTTGGATTCGTTCCACCTGCTGAATGGCCATGTATATAAACTTCGGAACCTAGTAGCAATGCATTTAATATTTTCCTGTCATAAATCGGCTCGTTGATAGAGATGTTTTTAAAATTACTATATTTTTTCTTTAAGGTTTTACCATAGTTGCTATTGCTCCAGTTTCCAATAATCATAAGCTTTTTGTGGCTTTTTGAAAATGCACTAAGAATTATATGAATGTTGTTTTCTGGTTCTATACGTGCTATTTTTAGAGCATAATTACCTTTTGTTAAATTATGAGTTTGAAGATAATTATTTTCAAGTGTTTCATTTAATAAATAGTCGCCACCATATTCAATTAAACTACCCGAGCGCTTATATTTATGAATTAGATATTCTTTTAAAACCTGATTATCGGTAATAATTTTATCAGAATTTTTCACAGCACTATATTCTGATATTTTCAAAAAAAGCTTAGTGCAAAAATTCCATTTTTGTCTTTTCCATTCTAATCCATCAAGATTTAGAATAATATTAGTGTTAGTAAACAATTTTAGAAATGGAATAAATAAACCTCCAGACACACCAAGGATTAATAAAGTGTCACAATAAAACATTGCATGTATCATTGATATGATATCGTATATTATACTTTGAAAACCATTTGCTTTAAAAGGTAAATAGATCAATTTCGCTTGATGTATTTCAGCAACCCGTCTTTTTTTTGGATAGTGATTTTTCGAACAGTAAACAGTGAATTCAAATTCGTCTTTTAAATTTTTTATTAAATTTTGTGCAAGGGTTTCAAATCCTCCATAATTAGCCGGGAGTCCCGCAGTTCCTATAATTGCAACTTTTTTCATTATTTAATAAAATTTATTTGACAAATTAAAATTTTCCCAATTAGCCTTGAAGACTTCAAAAGTAAATAATCCAAGATATCGATTCTTAGCATTTGTACCCCAACGTGGTAATTCTGTTTTATGATTAATTATATATACCAATCTATCTGCAAACTCTCTGCTGTTATTAGGTTCTACTAAGAAACCTGTTTCATTATTTATAACAGCTTCTTTCGCTCCACCATTATTGGTAGCAATAACGGTCTTGCCCGCAGACATCGCTTCCAGGACTGTAGTTGGAAATGGATCTTTCATAATAGACGGAATTAAGCAGACATCAGCATCACTTAGTGCATTGACTATGGATGTTGAAAAATCCTTGATTTGAATTACATCACTTAAACTCGCAGCTACAATTCTAGCCTTTAAATCTTCTAAAATTTGATTTTGACCTGGCAAAATCCCACCCATTAAAACGAATTTTACATTAGTAAGTTTTTCAATTGGAATAAGTGATAATGCCTGAACCAAGAACCATTGCCCTTTATCTGGTTTGATACGACCAAAAAGATAAAATTTCAATTCTTTCTTGGATTTATCGGCTACTACTTCAATGGCATCAATACCATTATAAATAACCTCTGCTTTTCTTTCTATATTAATTATATAATTTTTCAATCCAAATAATACAGCATTCGAAACACAAACAATTTTATCAGCAAACTTGTAACTTAACCAAGCGGTTAATTTTCCAGCCACTTTAGGGTTTTCAATAATTTCATGCACATGTATAAAACGTTTAATATTGAAAACAGCTACTATTGGTAAAATCAGGCTAACAGATAAAGTATTTAAATAGACAGAGGTAAAATGATGTTTTCTGTTTTCAAAAAGGAAAAAAGGAAAAAACCATATCCAGTTCTTTAAAAATATTAAAATACCAATGGGACTAAACATTTTACGACAAATTACTGGCATATCTGGTTTGATAATCACTTCTACATTACTTACTGTTGTTTTTATTAAATCAACCAAATCCCCATCTCTAAATAAATATACACGCTTATTAATATTTTCAGGAATAGCTTTCAATCCATTTACTAGAATACGATCAGCTCCGTATAATTCAGCACTTGGATGAAAAACTGCAATTGTATTTGTTTCTTCCAAAACATCACTTATAACGCTACGAATAGCGTTTCCTTTTTTTGTCCAAGTTAATGCTTCATTAAATCGTTTTAGGGCACACAGACCAATTCCTATTGCCCATTTAGGGTCATTATAAAATCTATTTAATTGTTGAGAAAAAAAACGTACACTTTCGTCATAAGAACTATAAGGGCACTTGATCCCGGCATTGCCTAACAATTCACCGGGACCTACGTTATCAAAACAGATTATAGGTAAACCATAACTCAATGCTTCTGGAACTACCATACCCGCACCCTCGTGAGATGGAAATAAAAACACATTCGCATCTCTGTAAATTAAATCCATTTCTGATTTTTGAACCCATGGAATAATATCAACCGCAGAAGTGATATTATGTTCGGAAATAAGATTTTTCAAATCTTCTAAGCGATCACCACCTCCAACTAACTTTAATTTTACTTCTGAACGAACTGAATTTGGGAGAGATTTGTAAAACTTAGCAAAAGCTAAAACAGTTATATCAAAACCTTTCATTGCGTGAAAACGACCTACAGAAAGCACGTTAAACTTATTTTGTTTTTTTAAATCTTGTTTTACTGGTTTACTAGCAACGGCTGGAATTACAGTTATTTTAGAAGAGGAAATATTTAATACCTTTCGTACTGAGGAATTGATAGCAATTATTTTTGACGTCCTTTTTTTAGCGATATAAAAAAAAGGGTCTAAGTTACGCATCATCCATTTTACTAAACCATAAACAATGTCAGTAAATTGAACTTTTAAAGAATGATGTTTTAAATAGGCAGATGGTATTTTTGGGTGATGCCCTATTGGCCCCCAAATAACAGGTTTACCCAATAGCCACAAAAAATGAGGTGTACTATCGCTATGGAAGTTCAGAGCGTAGCTTAGGTCAAAATTCACCTTGCACCTTTTAACAAACATTGGTAATAACATCTGCCAGAAATAGAAATACAATACGTAACCCCGTTCGCCCAATTTTTTTTTTAAACTCATTGCCCATTGAGGTAAATCGTGATATATAAAAGACATGTTTTTAAGTTCAGTATCTTTATTATTCGAAAAGTAACGCTCTATTTCCTCACGATTATTTTTACGAGTAACAATTATTGTTTGGTATTTTTTCGCTATTTCTTTAGAGATATTCCATCCAGTATTATCTTCTGATCCTTTGTATGGATTTACAGCATATGCGGTAATGAGAATGATTTTTTTCAAAATTAGGCTGATTGATGATAAGATTTAAAAATTTGAGACACTGTATCTTCGATTTTTATATTTTCAATACTTTTATACACCTCATTATAATTTTGATTGTTCAATTGAGTGAATAAATCTTTATAAAGTTTAGTAATGCGAACGATTTGCTTCTCATCCATTTCTTTTTTTCTACCCAAAATAATAGATGCATCTGCGTATAAAAAAAAATTTAACTGTGGCTTAAAAATAAAACGATACAACGATTTTATAAAAAGAGGGTTCAACTGAATATTTGAACGTTTGGAATCGTTAATAAAGTCAAAATAGTAACGGTCGTACAAAACTAATTTACCTCTTAACGTATATTTGAAAAAAACATAGAATTGTCCAATTAGGTAATCGCTAAAATAATAAGTAAATCTAGCTAAACTAGAGACAATATTATTGTTTTTTCCTTGTCTTGGTATTGTGACAGCTGCAATCTCTTCAGCTTTAATTTCACCATGTTTTATTGCGCTTAATATAGGTAAGATTCCAGGGCGATGACGCTGTAAAACAACTTCTTTGCGGTATTTGTTTTCTAATTCTCTTTTAATCTTTTCAATAATTGTAGTTTTACCAGCACCATCAACTCCACTTAGAGTTATAACCATGCCTTGCCTATTTATTAAATCATAAAATGCATCACTTACATACAGAAAACAATTCTGAATAAATTGTGCTCCTGAATTAAAACTCAGTTTATTTATTTTTCGTAAGATTTTGCTACGTATTTCCGGATTAAAGACCATTAATTCTTCCTTAGAATATTGATCTAAATCATACTTTCTTTGAATATATTTTAGGATTTTATTACCTTTTTCTATAGATAATTCTAAGAAGTGTTTTTGGTATTTTGTTGGAACAGAAGAACCATTTAATTGGTAAAATAGATAAGTGTATTCAAAATCTAATTTAGGGTTTGGGATTTTATATCCTTTTGCATTATTGGAGGCAGAGGAAAGTAGAATACTAGGGTTTAAAAAATGGATATGTTTTCTCTTAAAAGAATGAATAAAGTCGATCGCTAAAAATCCTTGGTCCTTTAAGTAAATATCTACTGAACTCATAAATGATTTAGTGTAAATATTTACTTTATCAACATAAGAATGGTTTTTACAAAACTTTGTTAAATGATTCAAAGCTTTTGGGTCAATTAAAATATCTAAATCTGAGTTTTTGGAAAGTTTTGTGATTTCTGGGTTAAGTAATTTCAAATACGTGTGCGAAAGACTTTGCATTTCATCATTTAAATCATCTATAAATGATGAACGATGTTCAATTATATCTGTAAACAAACAAGAGTCCTTTATTGCATCTGATAGAATATTCATATGCCATTTCTGTTGTTTAGTTAAATAACGTTCATTTTGGAATTCAAAAAAATACTTAGCAGACTGTTTTAGAATATATAATTTAAGGTAAAAGTCTAGTTTGATTTTAAAAAGATCCACTAGATTTCTAATTTTTGAATGTTCACAAGTTTTTAAAATAGAAGTCTTAATTTTTGAATATGAACTATGATTAACAAATACACCAGTTTGAAAATAAAAGTGAAATAAATCAAATAAAATGGGCATTTGATCCTCCGCCATTTCCCAATCATAAATTTGTAGATTTTTGGGAGTCACATACATATTCCAAGGAGTAAAATCACCATGAGACAGACATGTATGAATTAGTTCATTATTACTTAAATCTAATTTTAATTGCTCAATCAAATTTACCTCTCTTGAGAAGGTATTTTGTTTTTTTAATTTTAATAAAATATTTTCAATTTCTAGCCAATAAGGGGAGTCTTTTAAACCAGAAAATTGTTTTGTATTTAAAGTTATTTCTTGAATAACTGTATAATGGGATTCTGTAAATTTTGAAGAACGTTTTACTCCATTATGTTTAAACCCTTTTGTGATAAGCACATCTTTATGATTACTATTTATAAATTTTGGTACCTTAAAAGATTTAAAAGAATTGTTTTGAATATTTTTTAGGAATCGTTTTTCATTTGCGACCGAAAGTTTGCTTTTATGACTTATAGGTATTTTATAAAAAAAAGCATCTTCATTTTTATCACTTAACTCCAATAGAGCTGTACGGTTACTCCCTTCAGTTCCTAAAAAGAGGGAGTAATTTAATCGCGGGAAGCTATCAATTACATTTTTTATTTTTAATTCATCTTTATAATGAATTTTGAAGCTTCCTGAACGAATCAATATTTGCAGATTTAATTCAAAAATACTTTTAATTAAAAAAGCATTAAGACTGGCTTTGAGAGAACCGATGTTATAAAATTTTAAAAATGTGGCTTTTCTATTTTCATCTAAATACAGCCAACGCATTTTTCCGCTTGGGTTGTTTATGTAGTTTAATTTATGTTTAAGAGAGAAAATATTTTTTAGTGTTTTCGAAAAATCCAACACTAAATCATATTCTAAGAGTGATTTTCGGCAATAGTATTCTTTTACACTAGGTACATAAATCAATACTTTAAAATCATCAGTTTCCGGGGTTGAAAAACACAAAGACGAGTCGTTTGTAATTTTGTTTTTTGGATCCCAAATGGAAATATGATATGAGTCAGGCGCATATATTTTTAAGATAATTAAAATATCGCTTGTGTAGATTGATCTGTTTTTCTGCAAAAAAATGTTTTTTTTTAAAAAAGCAAATATAGGTTTAAAAATACCATTAAGAAGGAAATTAAAAAACTTTAACTATAAGTTTTTATTTTATTGGCAAAATTGTATTTGCAGCAAATAACTAAAATAATTATTGTTGCCTAATATCTGTATTCCATTGCTTTTGAAAAAGCTGAAGTTTATAATTTTCATTTTTTGAAAGATTTTTTCTCACTTTAAAGACAAAAAGTAAAATCAAAAATTGATAAAATAAAATTCCAAAATTATTTAACCCAAAAATACCAAATTCAGTAATTGAATTAATGAATATAGGTATGAATAACGCAATAAAAAAAACCCTATAGACACTATTCTTTCTTTCTTTTAAGAAAATGGTCACTGTAAAAATCAATTGCCAAAACACCACAAATAAGCCAACAAATCCTAGGTTTAATAGAACTTGTAAAAACGTATTATGAGCCATGGAACCACTGTAAGTATTTGTACTTTGAAAATACTCTGTATAATCTATTCTCATGAACCCAAAACCAAGGTATGGTTCACGAATAATACCCTCGCTTAATAGAGCGGTCCAAAAAGGTATTCTCCCAGTCATGCTCAGAACTTCACCTATTCCCCCCTCAGCTTTAAAAATCACAAAATTTAAAATCAAGGGAATTGATAGTAATCCAGTTACATACATAAAGATTTTGATTTTTTGATTTTTTGATATATAAGTAAGAAACCCTATTATTAATAATAATCCAATAAATGAAGATCGTGAAGTTGTTAATATCAAAACAATTAATGCTGCGATCAACATTACTAAAGGCCCTGTTTTTTTGATCACATTTTGATAGTATAAAAAAGACATCGCTACCCCAATTGATGCTAACATTCCTAATTCGTTTGAATTCATATAATATCCACCCAACCGAATTTCGTCACCTCCTCTCATCACTCTAAAAAATAAACCAGGACTTAAAATCGATCCAACAACAAAAATCAGCATAATCGGAAAAATAGCTACAGTAAACAATTTAGAGATATCTAATTTTTTGACCGGAAAATAATAATTGATTAATGTTATAACTCTTAAGAAAAAAAAGACGAAAACTAAACTTTCTATAGTCATTAACCATTGCAATATTGAATAGTTAACATTTGTAGACCAACCAAACGAGGCCAAACCAATTAGCAAATACAGTAAATACAAAGCCAGCCCAGACAGGTTTTGGTGTTTGATTGTATCTAGGCAACCTAACTTTAAGGTTTTTAAATACAAAAGAAGCACCAAAAATGTCATACTTGTTCTGCAAATTAATTTGAAAATTTGGTTTGTAGTGGGATCTTCTACGATGGCAAAATAGCCCGCAATTTTAATGCTTAAAACAGCAATTAAAACACTAGAAATATTTCTTAACCAATATGGTAAATCTTTCCTATACATACATTTTTGTTACTCGCAATGTTATCAATTCCCAATCAAACTCTTTTGCAACCATTTTCCGAGAATTAAGATGAAAGGGGGGGGTATTTTTGTTTATTATGAATTCTGTTGCTGTTTTCAATGTTTCTTTAATATGCTTCGAATCATTCTCTTTGAGGACATAACCAGTGTTATACTTCTTTATGTAAAATGACATATTAGTCTCCTTGCTTATAATGCTGGGTATGCCAAGAGCTGCTGCTTCAAGAATTACACCGGGAAATCCCTCATTCCTAGAATTAAGAACAATAAAATCGAACTTTTGCATTAATTCTATTTTTGAACTTCCAAAAACACTGCCCCAAAAACGAACTTGATTAGTAATTCCAAGTTTTTTTGCTAAACTTTTTAGTGTGTTTTTCTCCCGTCCATCTCCGATAATCCAAAGTTCTGCTTTTTTAGTTCCTATCTCTTTCAAGTAATTTGAGAAACCATTGAGTAATATATCTAAACCTTTGGTTTTAATGTCTATACGACCGCAAAATCCAAAAACTATAATATCATTTTTTTTTACGGATAATTCACTCTTCTTTAAGGTCTGCCCATTTGGAATCATTTTAAAACTGTCAAAGTCAAATATTTTTTTTGCTGAATCAATTTCGCTTTCGCCGACAAAATGGATTGATTTAGCATTTTTTACAATTGACCTATCAAAGAAATAAGAAAAGAGTAATTTCTTCCAAAAACTACGTTCCATAGCTACAATATTGTAACATCCATGAGGAGTAAATACATATGAAAAACCATAATGTTTTAGTCGTTTTGCAATAAAATAGAACTGTATTATAAAACCACCATGAAAATGAAAAACTGTCCCTGGAGATGTGGTTTTAATTTTTTTATTCATTCCTTTTGGAAATAATAAACTTGAATAATTTAAAAACAATTTAGTTTTGTAATTTCTTGCAGTATAATTATGTGTCGGATTTTTAGTAATACCCCATATTGTTACCTCGTGACCTAGTTTTATTTGATTTTCCGCTAAATTATGTATTACTCTATTAACTCCATTCATTTTATTGGTATTAACCTTACCCAAAGCTATATGGACTATCTTCATAATTCAATGAATTTAGTTTTTAAATAATAATAATAAACAACAACATTCAAAATCTGTATTGATATTAACCCTAGAATAACTCCTTGTAAACCCCATTGAGAAATAATTGGTTTAGCCGAAAAAACACTAAAGGCTGTTGTTATGACATAACTAATTAAAAAAACATGATTTAATTCAAATGTTTTAATTACAAAACCAAAAATTGTATTGATGAATATAAATACATAGAGTAATGTAAATCCTAACAATATATTAGAATATTTTAAATATTGCTCTCCATAAAGCCAGACAATAATTAAGTCTCTACCTAATGCAATACACACTAAAGTTAAACCTGTCAATACGCCACCATAAATAAAAACTTTTTTGAAGTAACTTAAAGTTGGTAGTGGCCCTAATTTCGCTAATATCTGAGCCGCTTTTAAAGGAACAATGTTTTCTAAAGTCAAAAGCAAAACATTAAGAACACCCAAAACATTTTGAGCTATCCTTATAATCCCAATAGCAGCTGGAGCTAACAAACCTCCCGCCGCAATAATAAAAAAATTACTTGTAAACCATTGCAACAATGCAGTCCCTAATAAAAACCTCGAGTAATACCAGTTTTCTTTAATTGTTAAAATAAGTTGACTAGTATTAAATTCTAAAGAGATAATAAATGTGTAATATATACTCGAAATACCATATAATACTGCTAAAACTAGATAACAGTTATGAATATTTAATGCTTCAAAATAATATAAACCGTAAATGGATATGGGTTGCAAGCCGTAAGCAACTAGATCTGAAATAAAAGTTAACAACGGTCGATTTCTTAAAATATTTAGTCTCCGATAAAAGTCTTGTAGACCAAACAAGGCTATTACTAGGGGTAAGCTCCATAGAATTCCAGAAACAAACCATTCTGATTTTATAAACATTATTATTTTTAGTGATACAATTGCAGAAACAAGTGTAATAACCGTAAACAGTATTTGAATACTATGAACGGATTTAAGATACTGTTTTGGATATAAGTGTTTTGGAAATAAAGTATA
>Ga0115563_1002670_pt1 | contig 12964 bp, 5 predicted proteins | sample COGITO_mtgs_1105_2_FD_87198 | JGI IMG/M metagenome (GOLD analysis project Ga0115563, IMG submission 87198) | Pelagic marine microbial communities from North Sea - COGITO_mtgs_110519 | ecosystem: Environmental > Aquatic > Marine > Epipelagic | place: Germany:Helgoland, sampling site Kabeltonne...
ATTCCTAACGGCCGTTACTATTTAGAGTTATCGTTTATTGGATACTCAACTAAAAAAATCCAAAACTTAGAACTGTCAAAGAGTCAACAAATCATTGATATTGGAGTTGTTTCTCTCGTGTTGGGAAACCAACTAGGTGAAATTGAATTACGTTCCGAACGATCCACGGTCATTCATAAAATTGACCGCCAAGTTTTTGACTCCAGAAACTTCCAGTCTAGCTTAGGTGGTACCGCTGTTGACGTTATTAAAAATCTTCCTTCCGTCAGTGTCAATGGAGTTGGGGAAATTAGCGTTAGAGGAAGTAAAGGTTTTGCGGTGTTAATAAATGGGAAACCAACTCAAGGACAAGTCAGTGCTATTTTAGCACAATTACCTGCAAATTCTTTAGATAAAATTGAAGTTATTACGGCACCTTCAGCCAAATACGATCCAGATGGTAAAGGCGGAATTTTAAATATAATCACAAAAAAAGGAGCTACTAACGGAATCTTTTCTCAGGTTAATGTCCGCGGTGGTCTTCCGTCAATTGAACCTTATGGTGCCCAACAGCCAGCACAGCGTTACGGAATAGATGCCACGATTAATAGCCGAACTGATTTGTGGAATATTTCTGCCTCGGCGAGTTACAATCGAAACGACAAAACAGGAAGAAGAGAAGGGGAGTTGTATATTATTAATTTGCTTGAAGATCGTCAAACGTTTCTTCCATCTGATGGTGAGCGCAGTTTTGATGATGTCAATTACAATGGCCGTTTAAATTTTGAATACACACCTAATAAATCTGATCGTTATTCTTTAGGTTTTTTTGCAGGGAAACGTACTAAAGAACGTTTAGCAGATATCACCTACTATGACAACCAATCAGTAAGTCCAATTGGATCTGAACAAAGTTCTTCTTCATTTTCTTACTATAACCATAATTTAAGAATTCGTCGTGGTGATTTTATTTTAGGGAGTTTTGACTATGATCACGATTTTTCTAATGGTTCTAAAATAACGAATTCAGTCTTATATGAATATACCTTTTTAGGGGGACCAACCTTTAACGATAATGTGGATACGCCTGAGTATAACACCAAATATCAACAGGAATACAATACCAATGATAATCCATTAAACGGATTTCGTTATAACTTAGATTATACATTTAAGCCTTCTTCCTTTGGACAGCTAGAAGCTGGATATCAGTTTAGAACCCTAAACCATAAAGGAGATTTTGTATATGAACGAGATGAAGAGCTCGTACCAGAATTTTCAAGTAATATTCAACTTAAACGTACCATTCATTCAGGATACTCCCAGTTTACAGGAACTAAAAATAAATGGGATTACACAGCCGGGATTCGCCTAGAGTCAATGAACAGATCCTACACAGAATCTCTTTTAAGTGAGGCAGTTCCAAACAATTACACATATGACTATGTGAAGTTCTTTCCTTCAGCTTCCTTACAATACACTCCAAATGATGACACAAAAATAAAAGCAGCTTATAGTAAGCGAGTGAACCGCACAACAACACTTAAGATGAATAGTTTTGCCGAACGCGAACATTCTGAAGTTTTTGAACAAGGCGATAACCGACTGTTACCAGAATTTATTGACTTAGTAGAGTTGGGTATTACCAAAGAGTTTGATTCTAAAAACTCTGCCTATGCGACTCTTTATTATAGACATGTTGATAATGTTATTAATAGAGTGAACACCTTGGCATATCAATCTAACGGCGTTGTGATTGATAGTATTTTAAATCGGGTATATTCAAATGTTGGGAAAAGTAATGCGAAAGGGATTGAGCTGGGAGCTCAATTTAAACTAAATCCTAACTGGAGTAATTTTATTGGTGCCAATATTTTTAACTATGATATAGATGGACAGTTCGTGTTTAGACACCGCGATGGAATTGATCGAAATTACAGGGTTAATAATCAAAACACAGTCTATTCTTTTAATGTGAATTCTACTTATGCACTCAAACAAAGTGCTTCTATTCAATTTACCTTTAATTATATTTCTGAACGGAACACTGCTCAAGGAAAAGATTCACGATTTTACACCCCAAATTTAACATTCAAAAAATCGTTTTTAAATAATCAGTTGGTGGCTACCTTACAGTGGCAGAATATGGATATGGGGTTGTTGAAAACCAATGAACAAAGTATAGCAACTTCGAGACCAGAGGAGTTTTATACGTACACTAATTATGTGTATGAAGTTGACATGGTTATTCTGAACATTTCTTACACATTTAACAAAGTTAAAAACCGATCCAAGTTTATTAAAAGTGAGTTTGGTAAGCGTGAATTCTAACAACTGATTTCCTTTAGCTAAGTAATTAGTTTGAATAAATCAAATAGCTAAAGGCTTATATAGAATAGCATTATAACGACCACTTTTAATCATTACTATTGCATGTGTAAAGGGTGTCTTAAAAATAAGGATATCAATGCATCTAGATTTTAGACTAGTAAACAATGGATTGTGGTCTGTATTTTTTTTCTGATCCAAACTCTAAATTTGGTGTCGACCCCATTTCAAACTTAAGGACACCACCTTTAACTAACTCTTTATGTGTTATATAAGAGTATTTGTGTTCAGCGCCATTGAGAGTTACTCCTTGAATATAAATATTAGAATCAGAGTTATTCTCTGCGATAATCTTCATGCTTTTATCATTTCCTAAATTTAAATCTACCTCGTCAAACAAGGGGCTTCCAAAAACGTAAGCACCATTTGAAGGATTTACAGGATAGAAGCCCATAGAAGAAAATATATACCATGCCGACATTTGTCCACAGTCTTCATTTCCACTTAAACCATCCGGTTGATCCGAATATAAATTATCAGTTATATACCTTACATTTTCAGGTATTTTATATTGTTCTCCTGCAAAGGCATACATATAAGTTGTGTGGTGGCTTGGCTCGTTTCCATGTGCATATTGCCCAATCAACCCAGTAATGTCCATTGAAGACCCTTCTTCTAAATCAGACGAAATACTAAACAATTGGTCTAGCTTTGAAGTAAAACCCTTATCGCCCCCTAGAAGTTCAATCAGACCCTCGGGGTCTTGTGGGGTTAGCCACAGATATTGCCATGCATTTCCTTCGCAATAGTCATTTACCCTGTGCTGAGCAGACTTAGGGTCAAAAGGAGTTCGCCAGCTACCATCAGCCATTTTACCTCTCATGAACTTAGTTTCAGGATCGAAATAATTTTTATAGGACTTGGAGCGATTTAAAAAATACTCATAGTCTTTTGGCTTATCTAATTTTGCTGCTAGCTGCGCAATTCCCCAATCTGCTATGGCATATTCCATAGTACTTGCGATCGATTCTGCCATGTAATCCGATGGAATATATCCATATTTCATTAAGTCTTTTACGCCAGGCTCATGGTCTCCAGTTGCACTTTCTTTTACAGCTGCATATACTTTTTCTAAGTCGATTCCTTCAAACCCTTTTAGGCATGCGTCAACAACAACGGGAATAGCACTGTAGCCTGGCATCGTATTTGTCTCGTTCCCTCTTAAATGCCATACAGGCAATTTTCCTTGTTGCTCAAATATTTTAACCATAGAATTTACCATGTCACTCACTCTTTCGGGATGTGTGATTGTATATAAAGGGTGTGCTGCTCTGTAAGTATCCCAAAGAGAAAATAAAGTATAGTTTGTAAACGTGGTGTCTTTATAGACTTTTTTGTCAGTACCTCTATATTCTCCGTTAAGATCTTGGTATACGTTAGGAGCAATCTTACTATGGTACATTGCGGTATAAAACACTCTCTTTTTTGCTTTGTCTTTTGTTTTAATATGAATTTTTGAAAGTTCTTTATTCCATTTGTCTTCTGCATCCTTCAAAACTCTATTGAAATTCCATTCAGGAATCTCAGTCATTAAATTATCTAAACCATTACTTGAGCTTACAGGTGAAACGCCCATTTTCAAATAAATCACTTCATTCTTTTTAGTAGAAAATTCTAAAAAGCCTTTTACAAACACCCCCTTTTTTTCATTGGCCTTAACCTTTCTGCCGTTATTATAAATTATAAAATCTTTGACAGGTTTAGAAACTACTAATGAAAAAAACTCTCTCTGGTCAGACGCCCAACCAGATGAAAATCGATACCCTTCAAATAAAGTGTCATTAATTTGCCTTAAATAGGTATCGGTTGGTCGGTCAGCACTTCCCTCACCTAAATCTATTATGATCCTTGATTCTGAAGATTCGGGAAAGGTATATTTATGCAACCCAGTACGTTCGGTGGCTGTCAATTCAACTTTAATATCATACCGATCTAACATGACTTGATAATATCCAGGGCTTGCACTTTCTTTATCTTTTGAATACAAAGAAGCATATCCCTTCATATGTCTTTCCTGAGTACCTGCATTAATTTTTAATTCACCAGTTGCTGGCATCACTGTAAGTTCCCCCAAATCTGACATTCCCGTACCACTTACATTTAAATGGCAAAACCCTTTAACAATACTGTCTGAGTGGTGATAGGATGAAGACCAGTCCCATCCTTTATTAAAGTTTGTTGGTCCCACTTGTACGCCTCCAAATGGCACATTAGCGCCTACAAAAACATGCCCATGACCCCCAGAGCCTATAAAGGGGTCAACATATTTTATATAGTTATTGGGCTTCATGCTTTTAAAACCAAAACTTATTAAGATGACAGCTATGACAAAAATTGTATTTTTAAAATTAAGATATTTCATGAGATGTGTTATAAGTTTGTATTATGATTTTTTAGTTAAATTTTATAGTTTTTCAGAACAAAAGTTTTTATTCTGTAATCGCCCCATATCCAGAAAACTCCATTTCTATTAGTTGAAACGCTTGATTTTCAACTGTTGAAGTGTATCTAAGTCGGAGGTATTTTGAAGTAGGTCCAAGAGGGATGTCAAACTCAGTAACTTGGGTGTTAGCTCCATTAATACTTTGGTTGACCAATAGTTGCCATCCGGCATTTTCAAAACTTTGAGTTGTAACGGGATCTGAAAGTACCGTATTTCCAATAGATTGAAATGCTGGTAACGTTTCTGCACCTTCTAAAGTGGCTCTTCCCCAGATTTCTAGCTGAGTGGGGTTATTTCCAGCGTAGTTATTGGGGTCTCTAAAGTGTAATTTACATTTTGATATTTGTGTCGAAACTCCCAAGTCTAAAGTGAAATGTCCTGGGATCGCGTTTTCTCCAGAGTGGTATCCGTAGGTGTCATTTCCGGACCATAGTGAGTTATTATCCCATAAATAGTTAGAGGGATCTCCACCATAGGATGTGCCTGGATTATCGCTAGGCATTAATGCCATTGAAAATAAAGATTTATCATGAACTAAGGGTTCAGTATCTTGCCCATAAAGAGTCATTTCTGTTAATTGAGAATTGCTATTTCCAACAGATGATAAGACACGATATCTAATATATCGCACTTGGTTTGCGGGACTGACCAAAAAACTATTGGTAGCCATCGTTTCACCATCTACGTTCCCTTGATACAACAAACTCCAGCCAGCATTATAAAAAGCAGCATCAGTATTAGAACTTGTTTCTGCAAATTCAAGCGTATCACGCCCCCATATTTGAACTTCAGTTGCGTTGTTTTGAGCCGAACTACTTGGTGTAGGCATTTCTAGTTTAACTTTTCTTAGTGTAGTCATAACCCCTAAATCTACAGTAAAGTGGTGTGGCATGTCTCCAGGATTTGATAAATAGGAAAATGTATCATCTCCGGTCCAGGCCCCATCTCCGTCAAACAAATAGAGTTCTGGGTTTGCATTATTGTAAGTTCCTAAGTTGTCACTAGGCATCTGTACTAATTGAAAAAAGTCTTTTTCAAGCTCGCTATATGGCACATCTGGAAGTATATAATCAATAGTGGTTAATGGAATGGTGTCTATTCCGTTAAGTCCGGATTGAATATATGATTTTGAAGAGATGTTTCCTAAAGGATTAAAGTCTATTAATTTTAGTCTGTTGTCTTCAAAAAATGCAGTATCTCTAACAATTTCATCAGCTTCATTTTCATAGTCTATAGTGGTGAAAATTATATATTCAGATTCGGCATTTCCACTAAAATTTACATAATTTCCGTCGGCATCAAAGCTATACCCAATAATTTCTCTCGGGTCCTGATCAGAAATAAATTCATCTCCAATTGCAAAACCTGCTACAAATTGAGGGATGGATAGATTACCATCGGGATCTTGTGTGGTCACACTAAATTCGTAGCTGTCTTCCTCTAAATTTGATAATATGGCAGCATAAATTTCATCATCGTTGTTAATATCAAAGGTTTGTGTTAATCCGTCAAATTCTATGATCACTTGATTTGAATTTCCAATAAATTGAGTGTAACCTTCTAGTTGCGCCCTGTAGTATCCTGGTCTTATTGTCAAAGTATCTAGTCGTCCTGCATAAATAGTCTCTCCGTTTAAATATTGCTCATGGATAGATTCTATGTCACCACAACGCAGTAAGAATAGTGGTAACACTAATAAGAAAATTAATAAGTTGGCTTTAGTTTTAAATACTTTCATGATTAAAATATATCGTTATTCAACGAGACCCCCCCAAAAGGAGAGTTCTCCAATTACTGATACCATTTGATTATTCCAAGACTCTAAGTTTACGAGTCGGATATACTTAATGTTAAATTGCTGTGCGTCATAGTCAAAGACAAAATCTTCTCCATTATCTTGAAATAAATAATCTTCTTCCGTATTGGAACCAGCTGGCAACCCGGATGGTTTAAAGGATTCAAATTCGCCTAAAAGTATCCAGCCATCACCAGGATTTGAGGGACTATAGATAGGTAAATTATCTAGATTCTCACGTCCATAAACTTGAAACCTTTTTGGATTTCCATGTTTATATAATTCGGTACCACCACGCTGATATAATTTGAAACGATTTAATTTAACTGTTTGTCCTAAGTCTATAGTTAGCTGGTGGGGAAGTGCTAAAAAACTGGTGTGTCCACAATTCCATTGACTGCTCCATGAGCCGTCCCACATTTGATTTGCGGAAAACCCATATTCACTGAAGCTCTCATCCCCTGGCATGGGTTGAATAGAAAAAAAGCCTTTATCAAGAAATACGTCTTGCAAAGGAGTCGTTTCTAAAGTTTTTGTAATGGTTTGATTTCCCCAACGATCTTCAACATAAATAATAAAGGTAGTGGGTATAGGATCATATCCTCTAAAGCTATAGGAGCTATTTTCTTGGCTTGTATAAAAAGATTCTTTAAATACCTGATTTCCTTGCTGGTCAATAATGGACATATTTAATGAAACCTCAGCTCTGGTAGGATTTAGATATGATATATTAATACCTCCAAAATCTTGAGCACCTTCTATAGATTCTAAAATAGCATGTATTGGCGCTTCTGAAGGCGAAATCAAGGCAGTGACTGCTTCGGATTCATTGTCTCCTGTATCTACAGCTGTGACATCAACGTTATACTCTCCAGACTGCCCAAACCCAATAATACTTAGGGTGTCTATTACTGATGATACAATGACTTGTTTAGAAATCCCATTTTCGTCATTATAAGCCCCTTTTATATACAATAAGTCTTGGTCTGTAGGTGGGGTGAATCGTATGATTGCACCTCCGGGTCTGTTTTCTACAGAATTAATTATTACTGATCCTGGAGGGGATCCGTCAGATCCGTAAGCACTGTGTTTTTCTTCTGTACACCCTATTATTAAGAGTGCACAAACAAGTGCTTTTCCAATAGTAATTGTTCTTTTTTCAATTTTATATCTAATAGCTTTCATGATTTTTACCATCCTGGATTCTGAATTAAGTTAGGGTTTCTTAGTAACTCTGTTTGGCTAATAGGCCACAGATAATCTTTTGTTAGGTAGTTTCTGTAAAATATATTTTCAACTTCATAAAACCCTTCAACATCTGGTTTAAAGATATCCCAGCCTCTAATGGGCTTACTGAAATATTCACCCGCAAGCTTCCAGCGTCTTAAATCCCAATAGCGATGTCCTTCAAGGGCTAGTTCAATCATTCTTTCTTGGTGTATGACTTCTCTCATGCCATCTTTAGTAGTGGGTTTACTTGGATTAGAAGAATGCATTTGCCAGGTACTAACTAAGTCACTACCTTCATCTAAACCGGCTCTATCTCTTACTTTTTGAATGTATTCATAGACATCAGCATCCGGAGCTGCCTTAGTTTCGTTGGAAGCTTCTGCGTACATTAAATATAAATCTGAAAGTCGTATAATAGGAAAAGAATACCCTTTAATCGTAGAACCCTCGAGTGAGATTACATTTTCGTAGTGAACCAGTTTTTTTGCAAAATAGCCAGTAATTGAATAAATTTCAAAGCCTTGTTTTCCTGAGGGTGCTCCGGATTTAGCGTTTAAATGCGGTATATTATTTATGTTTTCTGTTTCCAATGAAAACCACTTACCACCATCAAATCCCAAAGTAGAGTAAAATCGAGGCTCTCTAAAAGTGTGTAGTTTTGCTGTAGCGTAATTATTTTCTATGTAAAATTCATGATAATTTTCATTATCGGCATCCAATATGGGTGTTTGAACAACATCAAATCGATTACCATATTCCCACGAAATATCTTCATCAATTGGCACGCCATTTCGAGTATAAAAATTTTCAGCCATATTTAATGTAGGTGCATGGGACTTTTTGGTATATCCGAAGAGTGCAGAGTGGTCAGCTGACCATCTTGGTTGGCACCATTGTTGTAACTCGCCTGTCCAATCGGCTGAAAACGCCCATATTATTTCAGAGTTAAAAGGTTCGGTAATAGCGGCTCTAAGGCTTAATTCTTGAGTTATTTGCTCATTAATCCCCCCGATTATTGGAAGTTGCTGATTAAATTGATGTAATGAATGTCCGTTAGCTTCAGCACTTTCAATAGCCTCCAGTAAGGCGTCTTTAGCTAAGACCCATTTTTGAGGATCATACGATTGGTTAACTAAACTGTTTCCTTGATTGTCAATTAAACTGCTAAAGTCTGTATTACCATTAAAAATAGGACTAGCGCTTAGCATTAAAATTTTAGCCTTTAATGCTTTTGCAATCGGCATGGTTATCCTGCCCTGTTCTGTGTAAACATAATTGATGAGCCCAGGAATATTGTCAGCCTCTATGACTTCATCTAATAATTGTGTTAAATAGGTTACAACTTCATCAATTGAGGCTCTGTAAACATTTGTTTCTGCAGCAGAGGCACTTACACTAATGTTTGATTCCACAATAGGGATTGGTCCATACATTTGCATAAGCCAAAAGTGATAGAAAGCTTTAAGCACTTTTACTTCATCGAGCCAGCGAAGTCTTTCTTCTTCTTCCAGTCCTGGGACTGTTACTAAGTTTTCTAAAAAGATATTACAATCTCTAAGTGCTATAAACAGACTGTTTGGAGCTCCTCTACCACCTTCCCAGTAATTTAAGTACGGACTGGAAGAGTTTTGCATGCCTTTTGCGACCCGAAAACTAGTTTCGTTATTCATATAAAAATCATTTTCAGCGTAATACCAAACTTCATCACCTGCAAGCATAGAAAAATTCTGTTCCACATGTGCATGCTCAGGAATATATGAGTAGCACGTTGAAAGAAAATTTTCAGCGGTGGAACGCGTATTAAAAGCCAAGTCAATAGTTGCAATATTATCTGGCACAACATCAAGGTAATCCTTCTCACAAGAGGTGAAAATTAGAATGAAAATAATAAGGATTTTTTTCATGTTCAGTTATTAAAAATTTAAATTCACTCCGATATTAGCGCCTTGCTGTATTGGGTATCCTAGTCCGTTTCCGCCCATTTCTACATCCCACAATTTAAACTTGCTAAAAGTAAGCAAATTTGAACCTGTAATATAAACCCTTGCAGATGATAAATTCACTCTAGATGCTAAACGGTCCGGAATTGAATAGCCAAACTCAATAGATTTCAATCTTAGGAAAGAACCGTCACGAAGCCACCATGTGCTATTTCTATTGTTGTTATCTATCAATTGATCTGAAAGTCGGGGCCATGCCGCATAAAGGTTTCTGTCGTTTTCGGACCAATGGTCGTTAGCCCAAGCACTAAGAAGCGCATTGTTTCCTATAGCACCTCCACTAGTGTCTATAAAAGGGGAGGTGTTGTAGGCGTCTATAAAAAATGAGGAGTTTAGAGACCCTTGAAAAAAGAATGATAAATCAAAGTTTTTATAGGAACTAGAAATACCAAAGCCGTAAATCACTTCTGGAGTTGTAGGATAGCCTATTGCAACTTCATCATTGATGTCTATAACCCCATCATTATTAATGTCTTTATATTTTATATCTCCTGCCATATAGTCTCCGAAAGTTTGAAGAGGAGAATTTGCAATATCAGCCTCGTCAATAAATAATCGCTCAGCTATGTATCCGAAGGGTTGGGATAAGTTGAGTCCAATTCTTGAGCGCCACGGTAAGCCTGCGTTTATATAATCTAATTCTTCATAAACCTCGTATTTGCTTGTTGCAAAAGAGAAATTGGCTCTGGCGGAAACAAATAAGTCATAGCTAAGACTGTCTTTATAGTCTATAGTGAATTCAAATCCACTCGACGAAGCTTCTCCAACATTCGCTCTTAAGGGTGCTTGAAGTCCCATCGACGCAGGTATTTGAGCTCGATCCATTAAAATATTAGAACGGTACTCTGTAAAGTAATCGGCTTGAATGTCTACAACGCCAAATAAGCCAAGTTCAACCCCTACGTTTAACATCTTTGCTTTTTCCCATGTTATTTGGTCGTTTGCGTAACGATCAATGCTAACTCCGTTAATGTAAGTTCCAAACTCCTGCCCAAAATTAGACCCCATTGATCCATTATTTAAATTTACTTGAGAAATATAGAAAAATCGATCATTGGCGCTTCCAATTTGATCGTTTCCTACAACTCCATATGTCCCTTTGAATTTTAATTTCGTAATGGTATTAGAAATGGGCTCCATAAACTTTTCATTTGAAGCATACCAACCAAATCCAAATGAAGGGAAAAACCCGAACCTTTCTGACTTAGCAAAACGTTCTGAACCGTTATATCCGAAATTAAACTCTGAGAAATATCTGTCGTCGTAGGCATAAGTAAACCTTCCTGAGAGTCCTATGTTTCTATACGGTAATGAGCTTTGTAGGTTTCCTGCGTTGGCATATTTAAGTTCCCTTAAAATTCCTATTAACATTCCTGAAAGCTCGTGTTTTTCATTAAGTGTTTTTTTGTAATTTATTGAGCCCTCAAAATAAGTCGAATTCGTTATGATTTTGTTGCCTTCATTATATTCTAAATACTCAGTTCCTTGATTTGGATTTAAAGCCACTAAAGTGTACTGGTCACTTTGAAAATCGTAGTTCCCTAGGGAGTAGTAAAATGGATTGTAGCGTCTCTCTAAATTATAAAATGAATACCTAGATGTGTTTGCAAGTAATCTAGCTTCTAGGCCTTCGGTAATAAATCCTAAGTTCTGTTTAACTTCTACAGTTGCTAAAAAATTATTATAGCTTTCGTCTTTGTAGCCCCTCATGAGGTCAGCATAGGGGTTTAAATACCCTCCAAATTGTCCTGCATTTCCGTAAAGCACATGCGATGAATTTTGAAATTGTGCATCTGGCTCATAAAACTTAGGATACAATACAGGATTTGCTTGCATTGCCTTTCGGTATATTGCTTCTCCACCATCAATCGGTCCTATGTAATCATCAAAATTACCATTAAATTTAAGAGCGACTTCTGTGGTAGGTGTGAGATTCACATTAATGTTTGATCTAAGAGAAATTCGTTTAAAATTTATGTTGTTGTTAAAGTTATTTCGAGGGTCTACCTTTAAGTTTCCGTTATCAGTATTGACGGTAGTTGCCAAATAGTACCTTGCAATTTTACCCCCTCCACTAATATTGAAGTTAAATCTGCTGTTTAGTGTGTAATCTTCAAGTAATTCATCAAACCAATCCACAGTAGGGTAGGCCATCTTGTTTCTGTTTGGGTCTTTAGAAATTAGTATTTTTTCTAAAGAATAAATTCTACCACCCAAGGCATTTCTGGTAACTAAAGCTTCATTATGTAAAGTCATATAGGTAATTGGGTCTGCTATTTCTAGGGACCGTGTTGGAGCTGAGTAGGACTTTTCATAACGAACATTTACTTTGACAACGCCTTCCTTTCCAACTTTTGTGGTCACTAAGATTACTCCATTTGCACCCCTTGCTCCATAAAGCGAAGTAGCAGTAGCATCTTTCATTATAGAAAAACTAGCGATATCATCTGGTTGCAAGCGAGCTAAGTCTGTCGAAGTTGTTTCTATGCCATCTATAAGTATCAATGGAGATCTTGCATAACCAAATGTGCTAACGCCTCTAATAAAGAATTCCGCATTATCTCTTCCAGGCTCTCCACTTCTTTGGTAAGCGATCACTCCAGCTACTCGACCTGCTAATGCAGTGGTCAAATTACTTGATGAGGTTTTTAGCTCAGTTGGGTCAATAGAGGTTACTGCGGCAATTACACTCGATTTTTTTTGTTTTCCGTATGCAACTATGGTGATTTCATCAAGTGATGAGAGGTCTTCCTGTAATATAATTTTTAAAATAGTTTCTGTTGTAATCTTAACGACTTGAGTCTCGTAGCCCACATAGCTAAATGTTAAGGTGGAATTTGGAGTAATCGATATTGCGAAGTTTCCGTCAAAGTCTGACACAGCACCATTACGAGGGTTGCTTTGTTCTAAAATATTCACTCCGGCGATGGGAGTATTGTTTATATCACTGATGTTTCCAGATATCAGTTGATTTTGTTGAGCAGAAATGTTAAACAAGGTCAAGTACAAAAAACCCAACAAAGTATTTTTAAAAAAAGGTATTGTATTTTTTGTAATCATTTAAAAGTGAATTGATTTTGAGTTTATAAATAAACTAGAATTCGTTCTTTTGTAAATATAGTCAAATGA
>Ga0115563_1002673_pt1 | contig 12962 bp, 10 predicted proteins | sample COGITO_mtgs_1105_2_FD_87198 | JGI IMG/M metagenome (GOLD analysis project Ga0115563, IMG submission 87198) | Pelagic marine microbial communities from North Sea - COGITO_mtgs_110519 | ecosystem: Environmental > Aquatic > Marine > Epipelagic | place: Germany:Helgoland, sampling site Kabeltonne...
ATCTGCCTTTTGCATGGCAACTACACCATTTTTATGTAACCAACCAATGTGTATAGATTCATCTATTTTTTGAAAAGTAACTAATTTCATCGTAAACTTCTTAGTTGTTTAAATTGGTTGAATTAAAACACCCATTGCTTTACCAATGACCTGACCCATATTTGCTCCTTCAGGTAGCGGCTTTCCTTCAAACTCTAGTAACTCCCATTCTGCCAGGGTTTCAGATGCTGTTACAATAGCCATACAACGTTCATGACGTCTTTTCATAAAGGCTTTAAAGGCCTCTTCTACCGTACCAGCCTTTTCTAATTCTTCTGCCAAAACTACGCCGTCTTCTAAAGCTAATGCAGCACCAGAGCCCAATTGCGGAACCGTTGCATGCGCACCATCACCAATAACTATGGCCCTGTTTTTATACCAAGGATCTGGCAAATGACTAGCTTCTATTGGGCGATAGTTTACTAAATCTGGGTCTGTAATTTGTTCTCTAGCATCTTGAGCAATTTTAATAGGAAACTCAGCTAAATAATCCTTTAGCATAGGTACGTATGCAGATTTTTCAATCCAAGGGTTATCTGCTCCTTCTGCTGAAACCAAAAACATATACATGCTGTCTTCTGACATTGGTATAAACCCAATTTTACTGCGCTTACCATAATACATATATGCAGTATCTAAATCTTCATGCTTTTTAAAGGCATATCGCCAAACGGAAACACCCATGTATTTTGGTTTAAAATTACCAAAAATCAATTTACGCATATCAGAATTTATACCATCTGAAGCGATTAAGATGTCATAGGTTTTTTTAGTGTTATCGGTAAACGTTACGGTAACGTCATCTTTATTGTTTTCGATGTGGGTTACGGTAGTTCCCATTTTATAGTGAACACCAAGTTTAATAGCCCTTTCATACATAATTTCATGCAATGTGCGTCTTGAAATACCATTATGGCTAGGGTATTTCCCCATTGGTGGTGCACCTGCAAGGCCAATAAAATGACCTGTTGCGGTATTCATTTTTAATTGCCCATATGGGTATCCCTGCTTCATAGTTTCATCGGCTAGACCTATCGCATCTAATGCTCTTAAAGCATTCATTTGTTGAATAATTCCAACTCCATATACATTGTACACATCAAGTCTTTCTGCTATTTCAACTTCAACACCATTTTGGGCTAAAGCAATTGCAACGGACTGACCACCAATTCCTCCTCCAACTACAAGTACTTTTTTTACTGCTGACATTTTATATCTTTTTATGATTAATAATAACTTTAGGCATGTATTTTATCTGCAATCCAATCGTACATATCTAACGTAGGCATCATATTATCAACTTGACAATGCTGTGATCCACTTTCACCTTCTGGCACAATTTTCATTTCATGCTCACAAGTCAAATGCTTTTCTAAAGTAATAGCGTGCTCTACAAAATTTTGTTTATCACCGCCACCATGCATAATGAATGTTGGCATTGATATTTTCTCTGCTACACCGTTCTCCAAAGTGAAGCCTTCTAATTTTTTAAGTACACCTTCATAAGTATCCTCATCCATAATATGTTGTACAATTTCTGCCAAAGGATGTTTTCCGTTTCTTCCTTTCCAAACGGAATAATAAGACCAAACCGCACCATAAATCATACAAACTTTAAAACGTGGCTCAAACGCTGCACAACGAGCTGCCATGTAGCCTCCCATAGATACCCCTGCAATACCAACACTAGTAGTATCAACTTCATCTTTCAAGTTTTCTAAAACCCAATCCAAAACTGCTGTACCAGCAACATTATAATCATGTCTAGAATGAATGTGGTTCAGACGCAAAGCTGCACCTTGGCCTGGTCCGTCGATAGCTAACAAGGCAACACCTCTTTCCATTAAATGGTCTCCAATTCCAAAATAGAGTTCTTCTGCCAAACTATCTAATCCGCCAAACATGACCATTACTGGTGGATTTTTTAAACCTTTAGGTTTGAACAGATATCCTGGTAAAAACGAACCTTCAAAAGGTACTTCTACTGTTATTGGTTTCTCTTCAAAATACTTTGTTGCATTAATAAATGCTTGACGTGCTTTCACGTAGGTTTTTATTTTTCGGTCATCATTTAGATTCATGAAAAACTCTGCCGTTCGCAAATAATTGAAGGCTCTTAGATAGGTTCGCCTTGCAGAAACAAAAGCTTTCTTATGCTCATAATCTTCTGCCCAGCCGTAAACTTCATTTCCTTTATTTAGCCAGGCAATGTTAAATGTTTCTCTATTGTCTGGGTCTATATTACCTGCTGCTTCTAAAATTTCAGCGAATTCACCACCACCATAATGTGCTTGTGATAAAGCTCTATTTACTTGATAAGAGGGCATATATTTGCCCGGGAAAAAATGCCACATAGTTTATTTTTATTTTTGATATCAGAAATTTATTTTACCAAATATAGTAATGATTCCATCTATCTATTTTTATTCAATTTTATTTTATTTATACAATAACCGCTATACGATCTAAATATCAACAGGCTTTACTGTACCATCCTCTGATAGGCCTAGTTTTTTTCCTTTTGCCATTTCTGCAAACGGATTCACAGAGCCCCATGCATCATTAGGATTGTCTTTTAAATAGTGTACATCTAAATGGTCTGGTGCAAATACCAATCTAGCACAGGCATAGAATTCAAATAAAACACCACTTCCAGGGTCACGTATGTAGATAAAGAAACCTTCATCTGCTTTATGTCTTGTTGGTGCTCCCATGACACTTTTATGCCCTTTTTCAAGAAAGTAATCTAAAGCTAATAGAACTTCTTCTCTGCTATCTACATTCCAACAAATATGGTTTAATACTGCCTGATTAGGCTCAATATTAGGATCTGTAAAAATTGCGATGTCATGCGATAGATTGGCAATGGTATGTAGGCCTCCAATAGGTGGAATATGATCTTCAATACGAATCTCATCAGGGTTTTTTAAACCTAAGCCTTTCCAGAATTCTTTTTCTGCAGGATAGGCACCTTTAGAAACCATATAGGTAACATGATCAAATCTTCTTGGGTTAGCACCTTTCAAACGGTTACTTGAATAACGATCTGCGTATATACTGCCTCTTTCGCCTTCTTCTCGAAGCCATTCTACATCCCAAAAAACTTCGTGAATATGTCCTTCCGGAGATTTAAAACGATATGCTTTTCCATGACCTAAATCTGGTTCTTCCCAGCCTAAACCTGCTCCAATACTATCTAAATATGCTACTGCTTCTTCTAAAGCTTCAGGACTATCAGCACGCCATCCTAAGTGACCTAAACCTGATGTTTCACTTTGGGTTAATTTTAAGGTATGATGAAAGTAATCACCCCATGCGCGAAGATATACTGAAGTTTCTGTTCTTCCTGTTTCATCCATTCCTACGACATCCCTGAAAAATTCGACAGATGTATCTAAGTTCTCAGTAAGCACTTCAATGTGCGCTAATTGCGAAAAATAATGTGGGTTCTTTGCCATTTTATAAAAATTTATATTCTTTTTAACTATTACAAATTTACTTTATACTCACTCAAATCCTGAATCATTAAGAGGGAGAAGCTATTCAAAATCAATTATATTTATATTTTTTATTAGGTTTATTAGGTTTAAATCATTCATTTTAAACTAAAACCTACTTAATACAAGAAGATGACTGGTATAGTACTTAAGACCAATTTTACGTATTAGGTCTGAATTATGTTTAACTATATTACCATTTACATATTAAATGCTTATCCATAAGTAAACCTCTTCATAAAACCTATTTTATTTGTTCGTATTGACTCAATTCCATTCCGCTTCCAATGGGCAGTAATAAGGAAGAGAAACTTCCTGTATTACGTATTCGGTTTTGATAGCGTTTTGTTTCTTCAATTGATTGTGGCGGGAATATCATATTATCTGCAACTACCCAAGCCTTATTTTTTAATTTCGGATAAAACAATTCAAAGCAAGGCAGGTATAATTCTTTCCAAACATCAACTAAAACAAAATCAAAAGACTCTTTGGCATCTTTAATAAGCTTTAATGCATCACCCACTCTAAAATCAACATATTCAGAAAGACCCGCTTCATTCAATTTATGTTTAGCATATGTTACTTTGGTTTCATCCGCCTCTAACGTAATTACAATACCGTCATTTTTTCTTGCTGCCTCAGCTAACCAAAGTGTTGAATACCCATAGGAAGTCCCTATCTCTAAAATGCTTTTAGATTTAGCTGATTTTATCAAAGTATTCATGAAAACAGCCGCATCTTCACCAACAGGAAGTAAAAACTCATCTCGACGTTTCATAGCATCTACTCCAGATAATGATTTCATTAACTGATTTTCGTCATTCAAGCGTTTATCATAATCTTCTAAAACTTTTTTAAAACTTTGATCTAGCTGCATAAATTATTAACTTGACTTTATTTTTTTCATTAATTCACGAAAAGCTGGTCTAAAATCTTCAAATAGTGGATTGTCTTTATTCTTTAACATAACTTCACTAAAAAGTTTCAATCCAATTGCAAATTCTATTGAATCTTGTTCTGTTTTAAAACGATTTCGTTTTTTCATGCGTTTAATAATCTCGAAAATATTGTCATGATTACCAAACTCTAGTTCAATAGGCTCATAGACTTTGTCATCTGGTCTCAGCAATTCTAAAAGCTCAAGTTTTAATTTGTATTTATTGGCTTTTTTATCCATATTCTTGAGTACTAAAATTTGGTTTAATTAAAGTCAAAATTGATCAATCTTTAATCATATTATTTATTGCTTGCCCTAACCAGTTTTTTAACAAGTCTACGGGCTCTGTTTGGACCTACGTCTACATGAATATCAAAAGTAGGCTGTTCGCCAAATTTTTTCATGTTTTTAAACTGTTCTTCAACAACTACCTTATCTTCATCAAAAGTAAACCTTGTTTGTTCTACTACCTTTTTCTTGATTTCTTCAACATTATTTTCAGGATTTGTAGCAATCGTCCAAAAGTAGTGAGCGGTTTCTGATGTTTCCGGTGTAAGGCCATGTAATCCACGCATGTGAAAACCTTTTCTATTTGGATCATCTAATGAATCTGTATTTACATCAACAGCACCAGTCCAAATGCGAATATGTGAAGGATAAAATTCTAGTTCTTGCCATCGGTCTACCTTTCCTTTAAAGGGGTATGCAGCGGTATAGGTGGGTGGCGGGGTAGAATTCGGTAGATAGCGCTTTATAAAAACACTTTCACCTCTGGTTTCCGAAACCAATTTTGCATTCATATGGGTGTGAGCATCACCGCCTATGGTATGAACGTGTACATATCCTAAATGACTAAGGTCTAATAAATTATCGTGAATTAATTGATAAGGTGCTTGGTATTTATAAACATCGCCATCAAATACATAATTGGGGTCGGTATGAAAATTATATTTGGGAGGCTCTTCAGTAGGCGTCTCATTATCCTTAGTTCCAAACCAAATCCACACGATTGCATCTTGCTGCTTAAGATGGTATTTTTTTACACAAGCTTTTGGCGGAATTTGATCCTGTCCTGGTACTTCAATGACTTTGCCATCCTCGTCAAACAATAAGCCATGATAGCCACAACGTAAGCCTTTGTCCTCAACCATTCCCATTGACAAGGGTAAGTGTCTATGACAACAACGGTCTTCAAGGGCATTTACCTTACCATCTTTGGTCCTATATAAGACAATTGGATTATTTAACAATATTCTAGCCAACGGTTTATCTGTAATTTCTTTTGCTAAAGCTGCTACATACCAAACGTTTAAAGGAAATTCCACTTTATCTGTTTTTTTATTTTCGTTAGTTATTACGCTCATATTGTTAGCTTTTTTAATTTTATTGAATAATTTCTCTTCCTTTTGATTCTTCTAATTTTGATAAGAAAAATAAGGATAGCACCGCCAATACTGCAGCTACCCAAAGAAATGCAGACTCGTTTATGACATCAGATAGTCCACCTGCAATTGCAGGGATTAAAACACCTCCAATGACTTCGGCAACCGCTGTAACAAAGCCAACAGCTTTTGCTTTTAAACGATTTGGGACTGCTTCTGAAGGCACTATGGCTGCAACGAGGGGAATAGTCCCCACCATGGCATAGGTAATAAACATGGCTGGTAAATGAATACCTGTGCCGTTTAAGAAGTAGACTGCAAAGGGATAAAAAATTCCTAAACACAAAGCGATTAATAAAGCTTTTTTTCTACCTATTTTATCTGAGATTCCAGGAAAAAACAAAGATGAAATAAGCATCGCAACACCTAATAGACCCATGGTCTTTTGCATATCACCAGCAGACATTCCTTGTACATCAGTAAAGTATTTGGTAATAAAAGGTATGGTAGCAAACCACCAACCGAAGACACAACAAGCTAGTGGAGTACCCCATTTAATATTATTATACTGCCATAATTCTTTGATGTTAAACCCATTTTTTTCTTTGACACCTCTACTTTCTGTTGTAGATTTTTTAAGATAAATAGCTGCTAACACCCCCATGAAAAGCCCTGGTACACCGGCAATATAAAATGCCGTTCGCCAACCCATATTTTCAGCTATTTGTATTAATATGACCGGAGCCAAAATAGAACCGAACAGAGCTCCTCCCACAGCCTGCACAATACCAACATTAATACCTAGCCTGCTTGGAGAAGATTCCCGTTCTACAAATATCTGAGCCAAAGGAATAACCGGACCTTCCGCCAAACCCATAATTAAACGGGCTGCTAATAATGTCCCAAAACCAATTGCCAAACCAGATCCAAAAGAGCAAATAGAAAAAATGAAAATTGCTACAATGAAGGTGATCTTGTTTTTGTTTCTAGACTCTGACCAAGCTGTTGTAAAATAGCTAGAAAATGCCCAAGCTAAAGATAACCCAGCAGCTAATAAGCCTATCTGAGTGTTATTAAGACTTAAATCTTTAGCTACATAAGGTACTAAATAGTTAAGTGCTAATCGATCGAAGAATAATACACCAAAGGTCAATGCCATTAAGCTCACTATTCCATTTTCATACGAGAAGAGTTTTTTCATTTTTTATGTTTTTTAATGTGGTGATTTTCTAAATTGTGTTTTTTTGCCCATCTCTTCTGACCATGCGATAACGCCATTGGTATTTGCCCATGAGTTATAAATAGCATCCATTTTTGCAATGGTTTCTGGTTGTGACGATGCAATGTCTTTTGTTTCGGTTCTATCTGTGGCTAAGTCATATAATTCCCATGTATTTCCGGGATAAAGAGAAACTCCTTTTAAATCGCCCATCCAAACGGCACGGTCACCAAACCATTCAAAGCAAATCGCCTTTTCTCTGTTCCAATCTTTACCGTTCAATAAAGGCAAGAAGCTTTCACCAGGAAGCGCATTTGATTTCGTACCATTATAAGTCTCTGGATAATCAATTTCTGCAATATTTAATAAGGTTGGCATAATATCGATTACGTGTGTTCCCCCCTTTAAAATGTTGCCCTTTTCTTTTTGACCTGGGTATCGAATAATGAACGGAGTAGCTACTCCGCCTTCATAGGGAGAAGATTTGTAGCTTCTTAGTGGACTATTTGAAACTTGAGCCCAGTTTTTTGTGTAAGCCTCCATTGAACCAGCTGTACCAATGGGTCCTTCATTTCGTTTAACAGTAAAAGGCATTTTACCAACATCCATATTTTCTGCTCCGTTATCAGAAAGAAAAATGACCACGGTATTATCTAATTGACCAGAAGTACCTAAGTAATTTAAAAGTTTACCAATATTTTGATCCAAATTATCAACCATCGCAGCATAAACTTCCATTTTTAAAGTCCATTTGCTTTTTTCATCTTTACTTAAACTATCCCATGGTGGTAATAATTTATCTTTAAAAATATTCCAGTCTTCATTAGCAAGTCCTAATTTTTTAATGTTTTCAAAACGGAGTTTACGTAACTCATCCCAACCCGCATCATATTTGCCTTTGTACTTCGCAATATCCTCAGGTTTTGCATGTAAAGGCCAATGTGGTGAATTATAGGCCATATAGAGAAAGAATGGTTTTTCTTCGGGCGTATCTTTTACAAAATCAATTGCTCTGCTGGTTAATTCATCCGTTAGGTAAAAATCTTCCTTATCTATGTTATAGACTTCATTACCCTCATATAAGTATGCTGTTGAAGGTGGACCTTTTAGCAAGGGTTTGGTATCAAAATAACTAGCACCACCATCTAAAAATCCAAAGAAATTATCGAAACCACGTTGTAAAGGCCTATGTGACTTTTCATCTCCTACATGCCATTTACCGGTCATGTATGTTGCATAGCCTCCATTTTTAAATACTTCCCCTAAGGTCAAAGATTCTTTATTAAGATATCCTTCATAACCTGGCACACCAAAATCTTCATTAAAAAAACCGATACCAGCTTTGTGTGGATATTGACCTGTAAGCAAACTTGTTCGAGAAGGGGCACAAATGGTATTCGTATAAAAACGTGATATTCTTGTGCCTTCAGATGCTAGACGGTCAAGGCTAGGTGTATTTATTTCTGAACCATAATTACCTAAATCAGAAAAGCCCATATCATCAGCCAATATTAAGACTATGTTTGGTTTGTTTTCCGTTTGTTCAAATTCTTTCTTTTCAGTGTTGCCTTTTTTGCAACTCGAGAAAATAAAGCTCATCAATACCAAAACCATTATTCTCATAATAATATTTTTAAATTTTAAATTATTTCTTGATTTCATCTATGAATGATTAATTTTATGTATCTATTTTAAACAACTTAGGATACTAAATTTTGAAAATCTTGTATCCTAAGTTTATAATACCTCCTATGAAGCTAAAATAATAGATTAGAATCTATACGTCGCAGTCAAGAAATAAGCTCTTGGCATACTACCTTGTGTTGAGAATGTCGCGTTAGGGTTATTAGCTATATAATCCGGAGAAAATCCGTCTCTATTCAAAGCAGCTGGAAACCCACCTGGGCCTTGCCATCCCATAATTCCATATTTATCAAATACGTTATTAATGTTCATCTGTAAACCAAACTTTTTAGAAAAATCATAACCAAAAGCTAAATCAGTATTTCCAAAAGCTGGTAGTACAAAAGAATTAGGAACATTTGCTTGTCTATCACCCATATAACTAAAATTCAATGAGGCGTAGAACTTTTCGCCATTGTAGATAGGATTAATGTTGAAAATGACATTTGCGGCATTATCAGCTTCGTTTCCAGAATAATCTACAATAGAATCGTCTGTAGGGCCATCTTCTCCTTCATCCCAAGCAGTATATTTGTCAGCTTTTGAGTTTTGAAAGACCGCATTCGTACGTACTAACCATTTGTCAGTAATCTTGTAAGTTGTTTCAAATTCAATACCAAAAGTGGTGTATTCAGCAAATTGAAACAATGGTGAATAACGTGTGCCATCCTCATTAGAGAAAGTCTGTATATTAGGTACATTATTTAGATGACTATAGAAGGGAGTAGCAACTAATTTCAAATTGTCAGTATTTAATTTATAACCAATTTCGAATTGAGTTATTTCTTCTAATAAAGCAGGTGTATTTTCAACTAAGAAATCGCTATTTAAATCTAGATAAAAGAAAGTAGATGGAGATTTATTTCCACGAGCAAACCTCGCATAAATTGCTTTTTCATCGCTAAATTTATAGTTAAGACCTGCAGTGTATGAAAAACTATTTAAATTATAGTCATAATTTATTGGAGCTCCTGCAGTACCACCTCCGTTATCCCAAAGAGTCAAAGGATCACCATCACGCCCACCAAAACTTGCATCACCTTGACGTGGGTTCGGTTCTGCTATAGAATTAAAACCTTTAGAGCTTATGTTTTCATAACGAAGTCCATAATCAAGAGTAAGCTTTGGCGTAATTTTCCAATTGTGCCCAAAGAATAGTGCAAAAAGACCTTGTGTTGTCTCGCCATCATCTGAACCCGACCAACCAACATTCATAAACCCTTCAGGACTTGTAACCTGATATGTATTTCCATTATTTGCTTCTAATCTTATTTGTGCTGGTACAGGGCGATCTTGAATTAAACCTCCACTTAATCCCATACCTTTACTATAGTTCGTAATATCTAGTTTAGATCTACTGAAAAAACTTCCTAAATTGAAACTACTTTTCTCGGTTTTTTTACTTAAAATTAATTGATTTGCAATTTCATTTCTATCAATATCTTGATAAAACATTGGCATAAACAATAATGAACTGCCTTGAACATCATTACCTGGAAAATTTTGATTAAAACCAGGTGTTAGACTTATTTGTGGCCCTCGTCCCCATCCGAAATCAACACTTCCAAAATCTATTCCTGTGGTAGGGTCAGTAAAAATATATGTTCCAGTTCTTGCTGGATTCGGACCTCCGATTAATCCTCCAGGAATACCATAAAACATAGGCTGTAATACACTTATTGGTGATATAACTGCAGTACCATTTCTTTCATCGTCTTTTCGCGAATATTTAAAATCGTTTTTTAATAAAAAACCGTTACCCAGATCTTGTTTCCAATTAAAACCAATTGATTTATCTATACTATGTAATAAATCAGTTGAATTGAATGTTCTTGTTCCTTCATCATTAAAAGGAATTTCTATCGAAAAATCGTATAACCCATATGAATCATATTTTGTGAACCCATCTGCAATCTGAGGGTTTTTCCAGTTTGTTGAAGGAATGAATGCCATTCTATCGTTCTTGTCATTCAAATATTTTAAATTTAATTGGAATGAACCTGTTTTATACTTTTTAACAAAGTTAGCTCTTATTTGACCTCCTTTATTAATAGGATAACCTCTTGAACGTGCACCATCTGATTGACGGAAAAATCCACCTAAATTATATGTCCATCCTTTACTCATTGGTCCACCAATATTAAAATCAGCTCTATAGTAAGGATTTTGTCCATTACCTTCTAGTCCATACTTTGCGCGAACTTCACCAGTAAATTCATCACCTCCAGTTTTAGAAACATAATTAAAAATTCCACCAGGGGCGTTAGCTCCAAGAATTGAGGCAGTACCACCTCTTACAGCTTCTACACGTTTTGTCATTGCATCTGCTCTAAGAAATAAATCTGGAAATAACTCTACATTAGTTACAGGAAGACCATCTTCTTGTAATGAAACATAACGATATCCATTAAGATTATCAATAGAATTAGCAGATAAACCTCTTGAATAGACTGAATTCCAAATTTCACCACGTGCTTGATTTACATATACACCTGGGATATTTTTTAAAAGATCTGCAGAACTTGTTGGAGCAACTCTAGCTAATTGTTTAGCACCTATTGTAGTTAAAGCCACAGAGGCATCCATTCTACTTCTAGCATCAAAAACACCAGTGACTACAATTTCATCTAATTGTGACGCGTCTTCAACCAAAGTAATCTTTAAGGGTTTGGTTTGAGGAACAGTGACTGAAATAGTTTGTTTTGAATAACCAATATAAGATATGGTTAATTGATACTTTCCATTTTTTAACCCCTTAATTGTAAATTTCCCATCATAATCTGTTTCAGCTCCTTGACCAGTAGCTGTAATTAAAACTGAAGCCCCAGGAATTGGACCACTTGCATCGTTAATTTCTCCTGAAATATTACCTTCTTGAGCGTACATCAGAATGTTCAAAAAAAGACAAAATACAGTAAAACCTAGCTTAAAAATTGTTTTCATAATTACTTAGTTTATATTAATTTTTGCGATATATATCATATTTTATTTCAATAAATAACATTATGACAATAATACATACCTCAAAGTTAAAATATATTAACAAGTACTGTTAATCAAAAAAAGGCATAAAATATTCTAAATCAATCCATTTTAGAATATTCCTTAGGTGTTAAACCTGTTTGTTTTTTAAAAAAACGAGCGAAGTTGCTAGGAGTTTGGTCACACAATTTTACAGCTATCTCTGATATATCTAAATCAGAATATTTTATAAGAGATTTAGCTTCTAAAGCCAACATTTCTTTCAATAATTCTTGAGCAGTTTTATTAACGCTAGCCTTAATACACTTATTTAAATAATTAGGAGTTACGTTTAATAAATTAGCATAATCAGATATTTGCTTATATTCATATATATGTTCCGTTAAAGCTTGTTTATATGATTCTGTTATTCTGAAAAAAGAATTTTTACTTTTCTTAGGAACATTATCAACCTCTTTAAAAACTTCTTCAAAAAAAGTTAATAAGTAAAACGCAATTAGATTCCTCCTTGTCTTCTCACCTGTTTTATAGAGTTTAAGCATTCGGTTTAGTATAGACTCACAACTTTGGGTTGTTTCTTTGGATAACTGAATTACAGGATTAGATTGTAATTTAAAAAACGAATATCTGTTACTCAGATAGCTTTTAGGTAAAAAATCAAATAGACTTTCATCAAAATGACAAAAAAACCCTTCTGCATCCAGACTCATTTTAGAGTGCTCTGTTATTTGATAAGCTGGAAGAAAAAATACTACAGACCCCTTAAACTCTATATTATTTAAACCTTTGCTTCTTTTTGCGCTTCCTTTTGTTAAAAACAAAAAATCATGTACAGTTTTTCTATGAGGTCTTACTTTAAAATTAGCTTTGTCTTTAATTATTTCAAGACTATTGATATGATAATCCTTATACTTAACATTGGAAATAAACTGTAAAGGATTTACAATTGAATCGTGATAAGTGCTAACCTCTGTAATTTTTAAAGTTGGTATTTTAATCTTATCTCCCATAAACTAAAATTATAAATTTTCCATTATAATAATAAATTTTTAATCTATTATAGCAACAGCCCTAGTCCAACCTGCACTTGCTTTTTCTATTTTGGTTGGAAAACAAGATACTTTAAAGCCATAGGGAGGAAGTTTATCCAAATTAGCCAGTTTTTCTATTTGGCAGTATTCTTTTTCAATACCTACGTAATGTGCTTCCCAAATAATTCCGGG
>Ga0115563_1002674_pt1 | contig 12960 bp, 11 predicted proteins | sample COGITO_mtgs_1105_2_FD_87198 | JGI IMG/M metagenome (GOLD analysis project Ga0115563, IMG submission 87198) | Pelagic marine microbial communities from North Sea - COGITO_mtgs_110519 | ecosystem: Environmental > Aquatic > Marine > Epipelagic | place: Germany:Helgoland, sampling site Kabeltonne...
CGGAAGTCAGCTGATCTAACCGCTTAATGACTTCTTTAGAGTAGTGGTCGAAAAAAAGACCTGCGTCTGTTATTTTAAAAGTGGTATTTATTTCAGAGTCTTTATGTCCAATGATGATGGATGGTTTTGCACTTGCCATCATACCTAATACTTTTGACGGCATCACGGTGTCGAGTAAGTCTGGTTTCTGAAACAGTAGGTGAATGTCTGCACTACATAGTAAATCAGATAACTCTTTGTAGGGCACAGGAGGGTAATACGTTACGTTCGATAGGTTTGAAGTGTTTTCTAAAACCCATTCTTTTTTAGCACCGTCTCCAACAATTATAACGTCGTACCTGTTTTTATCTAAATCATTACAAAATTCAATGAAACTATCCCAATCTTGTTTATCTCCAATATTCCCTGAGTATAGGAGTGTTATTTTATTTGATTTAGTGTAATTGTGAGGGGTAGCGGTTAAGGGGTCAATTGTGTTTTGATCTATCCAATTGGGTAGATAAAAGGTTGAACTCTTTGTTTTATGGGATAGTTTATCGAGCATGCTATGGCTTATGGTGCTTACTACAGTAGCCTTATTCAGAATCCATGATTCAATCTTAAATAGTATTGAAAAAAGAGGGTTCGTTTTTTTACTAACCCCTGTTTGTAATGCGGCATCAAATTCAAAGTCCTGAATGTGAACCCAAAGTTTTGCGTTAAAGCGTTTTTTTTGGATCCAACCTAAAAATGCTGAAGATGTAAATGGCACAACAGCAATCACTAAATCACAGTTTTTGATTTTAAATAAATTGATGAACGACCCAAAAGTAAAGTCTATTAAATGAACTATTCTTTTGAAGAACGTAGGTGCTTTAGGCACATACTGTTTGTATCTTAGTATTGTCGTCTGACCAATGATTTCTTTAAAAAATAAAGGTTTTGATTTGTAATCCCTATAAATTTCCCATTGTGGATAATAAGGGAATGCTGTCACAACAGTAACATTGTGTCCATTTGATTCAAGAAATTCCACCCATTGAGAAGAATATAAGCCTATGGCTGAATCTTCTGGAGCGTAATTTAAGCTAATGAAGGTGATGTGTGTGTTTTTCAATCTTTTGCTGTTCTTTCTTTTATTGGTTTTGCGGGACTCCCAAGGCAAACTTTGTTTGAAGGTAAGTCTTTAAACACTGAACTTCTTGCACCGACTACAGTTCTGTCTCCTATATTCACTGAAGGTGCTACATATACATCCGTTGCTAGCCAACACTCTGAACCAATAGTGATTTTTTGAGCATAAATGTCAAAGTTTTCAGAATGATAATCGTGGCTGCCTGTGCAAATATAACATCTCTGTGAGATAACCGTGTTAGATCCTATCGAAATATCTCCCAAAGAATAAAGAACTACGTCGTCGCCAATCCAACTAAAGTCGCCAATAGAAACTTTCCAAGGATACGTAATTTGGACTGTTGGTCTTATAATTACTTTTTTACCAACTTTTGCTCCAAAACTTCTAAGTAAAAAACGACGCCATCCGTACATTACTTGCGGAGATGGACGAAACAGAAGCGCATAGACGACCCACCATAGTTGCACTGTGATTTTAGATTTGCCTCTGAAATCTTTTGGGGTTTTGTATTGCGAAAGATTTTGCTTCATTATGCTTTAAAAATTTTCACCATCGTTTCAATGAAATTATCAACTCTGTATTTTTGTTTGGCTGTAAGGTAGTTTTCTTTTCTCATCTTGTCGCATTCTACTATTTCTATAGTTGTCTTTTTAATTTTAGACACTATATCGAGGGGGCTTTTTTGGTCAACATAATAGCCATTTACATTGTCTTCAAAGATGTCAGGGATTCCCGCGTGGTTTGTTGTTAAAACAACATTTCCCGTTGCCATAGCTTCTAAAATTGATATTGGCTGTCCTTCCATTTCGTAATACGTGGGTAATATAAATATATTACCCCATAAAAGTAATGTTTTCTTTTGATTCCCCGAAACTACCCCAACGTACTCAACGTGTTTAAGTGAGTTGAATAGTTTTTCTGTTTTATGTATGTGTTTGGCATCTATATTGCCCGCAATTTGTGCTTTGTACTCAAACCCTTCTGTTTCAAGTATTTTTAACGCTTCTAGCAATTCAAAAATTCCCTTCTCTTCCATTAAGTTGCTTAGAAAAATAATTCTTGGAGTTGGATTTTTAAGTTTTAGATTGATATCTTCGATGTCAACAAATAGATAATTTTCGACAAAATTATATAGAACATAAATGTCCTCGTTTTTTATAAACGGCGACATGTTCCCTGTTAACGTTTCCGACAATACAATCCCTTTTGATGTTTTTTTTAATAAAACCTTAAATATTTTCTTCTTAATTCCTTTTAAATTCTGGAATTCATTCCCTAAATAATTACCGTGAACATGTGTTATAAGCTGTTTGTTTAACAAAGCGGTTAATAAAATAAAAACGGCGTATTTTAAAACGCCAAAAAATGTTTGACCAGGCGTGATATATACAATATCAGTCTTAAATATTTTATAGGAATACAGGGCTAGTTTTAAATTAAAGAAAAATTTTGGCAGGGAGAATATTCCTAAATTCTCATCGAACTTATAGAATGAAGTATTTATAAAATCAATTTTTATATCATCAACAAGATTTAGACCTTGGAAAACTATTTTATTGGCTAAAGAAACTCCTGTAGTTGGATTTGGAAATGGACCAATTAATAATATTTTATTCATTATGAGTTAATCTTTTTGGAGTGATTAATAAAAACATAAAAGTTAGTTAAAAAAGAGTAAAGAATTACGCCATTCTGTCTATCTAGAATATTTTCTGTAAACATTACAATTGAATATAATAATAGTATACTAAAGAAAAAATAATCTCTTTTATTATAAGAAAACTTAAGAAGTGTAAAAAATAATATTGTAAAAACACTAAACCCAAAAGCACCACAAGCCAAAATTGTATTGAGATATTGATTATGGGTGTTGAATTTCCATTTGACCAATTCATTGGAGGTGTCTTCATAACAATTTAATAAAATGTCTTTTACATCTCCAATACCAAAACCAAATAACCCTGAGTCTGGAACACTTTTAATAGCACACTTATAAATACTAATTCTGAGACTTGTAGAGTTAGAAGCAATTACATTTTCAGTATAAACCTCTGAATCAAAAATTTCATTAATTCTAGAAAGACTAGATGGCATAATTGAATATAGCAGAATAAATAAGAAAAAAATAAATGATAAAAACAATATTTTAAATTTAACTGATTTCAAAACTCCAAATACTAAAGAAATTATTGAAACCATGAAGGCTATTAATACGCCTTTTCTGGAAAGAAAGACTAATGAACAGATCAGCAATAAGTTAATTAAGAATATTGAACTTTTCAAAAATAAGTTTTTAAAATTTAAAAACAGTTTGAGAGAAAATATAACAGAAAGAGAAAGGAAAATAGAAATATAAATTGGGTGCTCATTAAACCCCCATAACTTTTTTTCTATATAAGATATTGAATAATCATACGTGACTTGACTCCTAAAATATCCTAGGTCGTTGATATAAAAAAACATTAATAAGCAAAACAAAAAACTAGAAAAATAAAAGGTTATATAAAATAGTTTTTCCGCAATTTTAAACTCTTTTGAGTTGGGATTAATCGAGGATATTAGAATAAAAAAAAGAGGGATTAAAATTAAAGAAAGAGTGGTTTCTAATTTTTTAATAGCATAATATTTGTCGGTAGAATATGAAATTGAAATGATGTAGAGTACGAAAATAATAATGTTAACAAAATGTAATTTCGAAAATGATGATTTTTTATTGTTTAAATAAGTAATTAGACCAAAAACTAATGCAACAATAATGGCTATTGGTTTCAAATCGGAAGTCAAAATTGGAAATAATCCAAACAAAAAGAAAATACTAAATAAAAAAAAAGAATAATACGAGTTTTGTTTTGGAAACATGTTATATTTTATATTTGAATGTTTTATCAAAAATGTCTAAAGTAAAAAGATAAACAAATGCGTAATAGATATATCTTACTGAAGACCTCATATTATATTCGTAAGCATAGAAGATATGGAGTATTAAAAGGATTATCAATATAAATACCTTAAAATAACCTCCTTTTGTTAAAATTCTTCTTGTTTTCTTTTCAAAAAAAGAAAACATAATTCCAATCCAAAAAAAGAAAATAAAACTAAACCATTTCCCCATCTTAAAAACCTCCCCGTGCGTTGAATAGGGAGCGTATAAATTTATCCTTCTTTTAGGAGCAAGTTCATACCAATTGGTTAAAAATCCTGGCAATGGACTAATATTTGTTAATATTATATTCCAATCAGCAGTGGCAGTTTTTAATGTACCTATGGTTACAAAAACACCATAAATCAATATGTAGTAAATATTAAACATAAAAGCCTCTAAAACTTCATCTCCCATCATAAAAAAATATGTTATATATGGAATAACACCATGATCTTCTAGGGACCTTAATTGCATTACATATGCTAAAAACAAAAAAGACAGAAAAAGTATAATGAATAATTTAATTTTCCTCAAAATATTAAATTTTTTAGAAAGAAAATAAGTAACTAAAATATAAATAACCAAAAAGATGAAACATATTCTTGATCCAGTTCCTAAATAAAGAGTTAACAATATTGAAAAAAGAAGAACACTCAACATCTTGTTTTCTTTGTAAATTAATGCAGACAAAACACACCCTAAAAAAGACATTAATTTAATGATTATTATCATTCCTTTAAATTTCTCAAAAGAGACATATTCTTCCCTAATGAATAAAGACTTGCCATAAACTAAAAGAAAAAAAACAACTAAAATAAAAAAGTAACCAATTGTAATGTTTTTTAATTTATCATTAATAGAAATATTAATTTTTATTTTAGTGCTTATTCGGTTTGATAAAAGTATTTTATCTGGCTTAGACGATAAATCATAACATACAATAACCGCTATTAAAAATGAATTAATCCCTAAAATATAATAATCTATTGCATTTAAAAAATCCTCAGATGATACATAATCTAAATTATATAAAGAAAATTTATTTTTATAAAAATAAAAGTAGCCAGTAGACAATAAAACTACAATAACGTGAAAAATAATATAAATATAAATAGGGCTGAACTTATTAAAGCGTATGATTCTTGACGTAATATACAACAGAAATAAAAGGCAAAAAACATTAAAGATAAATCCCATAATTTAATTTAAAACATTTTTTTTAAAAGCAAAATACGCTCTAACCAAACACATTAATACATCTCCTAGAACTCTAAGATAGACTAAGTTCCAAAAATTTAACCAATTAAAGAAATATAACAGTACTAAAACTAAAAGATATACTATTGATGTTGCTATTAACGAAATGTTATATTCCTTAAAATGCCCAAAGGCAACCAATGCACAGGATCCTAAAATAAATGTTAATGCAACAAATGGAGCTAAAACACTTAAAACTTTTAAAGTTTTCGTGTACTCAAGCATATTTTCTCCTCCAAATAAAACAATAAATTCATCTGAAAACAAAAACAATATAAACCCAATTAGACTCCCAACGAAAAAAGCTGTATAAAGTAATTTCTTAAGTAATATTTTATCTTTAGTTCTTGTTAATGTAGGAAAAACAGCCTGCTGTAGCATCTCGAAAGGTATTATAGCTACAAATAACACCTTTAAACTTAAATCAAAACCCGCTACCTGTTCAAATTGGCAATATTTGCCAATCAGGAAGATTGTTCCAAAATTAAAAACCAAAGACAAAAATCTGCCTAAGAAAAAAGGGAAAGATTCCTTTACATAATAATATAATTTTGGAAAAGGTACTTTAATAAACTTTACGTGATAATATTTAAATAAATAAATCACCCCAGAAACTCCCATAATAATAGAAGAAACGACGTTAATTAATATATAAGTAGTTATATCGTTTTTTGTTGTAATGAAAAACAAAGTTGTTAAGACCAAAAAAAGTCTCGAAAAAAAAACAATTAATGTTGCAGGCTTTAAATTTTCTTTTCCTTGAAAAAACCAAACAGGAAATAAAACTTCTCCTAAACCTGCAAAAATAAAAAGCAATAACAATTCTTTATAAATACTAAAATCTTCAAAAAAACAGAGAATTAAAACGATGATGATTGATCCAATAAACAGAATTGATTTTATAATTAAAATGGATGATACTATTTCATTTATTTTGTTTTTTTTGTCTTTAAAATCTACAATATATTTGGCAGCATATATATTAAATCCAAAATTTATAATCATTAAAAAATATTGAATTATAGAATCTAACCAAGTTACTAGCCCATAATTCTTATCTCCTAAAACCCTAATTAAATAGGCGACAAGCAAAAACTTAAATCCAATATTAAAAAACCTCATCAAAGTTAAATAAGATAGGTTTTTTAAAATAATTAAATGATCTTGATTAATTTTTTTAAGCATTTACTTGAATCAATTTATTAAATACTCTTTTTGAAAAATCAGAGGTATTCTCATGAAATTTTTCTTTAACGCTTTTCCTTTCTTCAATATAATAGTCTTGTTTTTCAATAAATAATTTATTTAAAAAAAGTTGTAATTCTTCTACGGAATTAATTATCTCTCCAGGCATTATATCTAAAGGTTTATCAAAAACAAAACCTCTAGAGTCAAAATATTCTTTAAAATCAGAAAACACAAAGCCTATAGGCTTATCTAGCAATAAATAATCTATATAGATGGACGAAAAATCGGTTAAAAGTAAATCTATTGATCCCAATACTGAATATAATGTAATGCTTTTTTGAATAAAATGAGATTCATTAATAAAATAAATATTAGAATAACCCTCAAAATTATTTATATCCATATAGTCCATAGGATGAAGTTTGACAAAACATGTTGTTTCAATTTTTGACAAGTATTTATTTAATTTATACAAACTCTCATTTCCAAAAAAATCTTTCATTTTGTCTGTTCTTCCGTCACTCCTTATATCTCCTATTTCAGATTTACGATACGTTGGCATCCATAAAATAGTATTCTTATTTTTGATTTGAGGAATATTTAATAAATCATATAAATTAAATTTTCTTTCAAACAAAAAATCATTTCTTGGTTGCCCCGTTAAAAACACCTTATTAATATCTATATTGAAGGCGTTTGACATAATTATTTTAAAAATTTCAGATGTAGCTATTAAGTAGTCTGATTTAGGTACAATCTTGTTATTATCTAAGTGACCAATTTTTTTTAATGGCATTCCGTGCCACAAATTTATATTAACTTGATTAGAATCAAGTATTATTTTATTAAATAAACCATGTGTATGTACGAGATATTTAGATTTAAAAAAACACCACAAACCTCTTATGGAGTTTTTTTTAATTAATATATAATTTAAAGATGTAGTAAAGTTTGAAACTAGTTTTTTATACTGTAGCTTTTTACTATAATCATCTAATAACCAAATATTCTTGTAGTTAGGATGATGATTAATTATGTGTATAAATAATGCAAAACTATTATCTGAAACATCAGGAAAACTATGATAAACGACTGATTTACTATCTGTTCTTATAAAAAATCGAGATATTTTTAATATTAAAGAAATCATTCTTTTCAAAATCATCATTTATCAATAATAGATTTAAGTTTTGTGGTCGAAATCCCAATTGTTCTAGGCAAATAAATTACCTCACAATATTCTTTCAAATCATCAAACTTCCCTTCCCAGTCATCACCCATTACAAAAACATCAATTTCATTATTTTTAATATCCTGTACTTTTTGTTCCCATTCAGATTCTGGTATAACTAAATCAACATAATCAACTGCCTCTAAAAATTCTTTTCTTTTTTGATATGAGATTTGACATTTTTTACCCTTTATTTTATTAAATTCATCAGTGGATATACCAACAACTAATCTATCCCCAAGCTCTTTTGCTCGCCTAAGAATCTCTAAATGTCCATAATGCAATAAGTCAAAAGTTCCATAAGTCAAAACTGTTTTCATTTTCTTATCAACTAAGGAGTCAAAGTGAATATCAAAAGATGTCAAATCTCTATTTGCAAAAAAAGATTCTAACTTAGAAAACAAAGGCAATCTTTTTTTTGTTTCGGCAGGCAACCGTTTATTAATAACCTTTATTGTTTTTAAACCTTCTAAAACCACTTTATTTCGTTTATACTCTGTTTTATAGAAACCTTTACCAATCAATAAACCTAAGGTCCTATTTCTACTTAAATCATTTAGTGATGTAATTCCAAAATCCCCAAATCCACAAGATAAAAACAATGAATCTTCTCTTCCTCCAAGTTCTTTTAATAACGTTCTAATTTCTGAAAAAGATTTGGTTAAAATCATAAATCGTGTATTAGGAGAATTGTATTTTGCATCAATAATACCTATTAAGATTGCGTAGACATTCTTCAATACACTTAACAACTCCACTCCTATTACGTCTGTTGTATAATCGATATGGATATTTGTACCATAAATAACTTGTTCAATTTTCGTGTAATGATCTTTTGTTTTAAAACCTAAGGTGAAAATTGAGTGAGCATTATTTATCAACTCAGATGAAAAAGTTGGACCTTTCATTGTTACAATGTTAGTAGTACTCAGTTCATTTTTTAAATATTCGACTATAGTAACCCCCTTTTTTAAAATTCCCTTAGAAAGATTAACGATTAGTGCTTCTTTTGGGATGAACTCTCGTATATTTTCTAAAGCTTTTACGATTTTTTTAGATGGTATAGCAATAAATATTATTTCAGCCTTTAATAATTCCTCTTTTTCTGTTGTTGCAGATAAAGATTTATTTAATTTTTTATTAGGGAAATACCTTTTATTAGTATTGTATTCATTTATTTCTAATTCCTGTATGTTGTTCCTTATTAATAAAACAACTTTGTTCATTGGATTATTGGATAATTGATTCCCAATTGCTGTTCCAAATACGCCTCCTCCTAATATAAAAATATTCATTTGTGTATTTACCTTTTAATAAGTTAACTTAATAACAAAAAATAACTCATTTAATTTTTGCTATACCAATTGTATAAATATTCTATTCCTTCTTTCACCTCAACAGTATGATTCCACCCTAAACTATTCAATTTCGACACATCTGTAAGCTTTCGCATAGTCCCTTCTAGCTTTTCAGTATTAAATACCAAATCACCCTTAAAACCTATGGTTTGTTTTATAATTTCAGCTAGCTCCTTTATAGAAATGTCTATACCTGTTCCAATATTTATATGTGTGTTTCTGATTTCTTTGTCGTCTATTTGGTATGTGTCTGAAGAGTCTCTATTTTCCATAATAAAAACACAAGCGTCTGCCATATCTTCACTCCATAAAAACTCACGTTTAGGTTTTCCTGACCCCCATATTTCAACGCTATTTTTAGTGATTCCCAAAGATAGTAAATATTCTTTTGCTTCTTCAATAGATTTTATATTTAGGTCTTTTAAAACTAAATCATAATTTGATTCACTTAACAACTTTGCTAAATGGATTTTTCTAATAAGCGCAGGCAATACATGAGATGTTTCCAAATCAAAATTATCATTTGGTCCGTATAGATTAGTAGGCATCACGGAAATAAAATTAGTCCCGTACTGTAAATTATAGCTTTCACACATTTTGATTCCTGCAATTTTAGCAATTGCATAAGGCTCATTCGTGTATTCTAAAGGGTCTGTTAGCAAGTACTCCTCTTTCATCGGCTGAGGGCATTCCTTAGGGTAAATACAGGTGCTTCCTAAAAACATTAACTTTTTAGCCCCATGAACATAACTTTGATGAATCACATTATTCTGAATCATCATGTTTTCATAAATAAAGGCGCCACGATAAGTGTTGTTTGCTTCTATTCCGCCAACTTTAGCTGCTGCTAAAAACACATACTCAGGCCGTTGATTTTTAAAAAAATCTTGTACGGCTAATTGATCCGTAAGATCCAATTCCTTGTGTGTTTTGGTAACAATATTAAAATACCCTTTTGAATTGAGGTTTTTAATAATCGCACTTCCAACCAAACCGCGATGGCCCGCGACGTATATCTTCGCATTTATATCCATAAATTATTCAAAATAGTTTTTAACTGCATAGCCGCCATCTTTCAAATATTGTTGTTTTTGCATCAACTTCAGATCGCTGGTCATCATGTCTTCTACTAAATATTTTAGATCATATTTAGGAACCCATCCTAATTTTTCTTTCGCTTTAGTGGCGTCGCCTATTAACAATTCCACTTCTGTTGGTCTGAAGTATTTAGGGTCAACAGATACAACTTCTTTGCCTATTTCAAGTGAATACGTTTCACTGTTAGAAGATTTTATATATCCTTTTTCTTCTATTCCTTCGCCTTTAAATTCTAATTCAACCCCGACATGCTGAAAGCACATTTTAATAAAATCTCTAACGCTAGTTGTTTTTCCTGTAGCGATCACCCAGTCTTCCGCTTCATCTGCTTGTAATATCATCCACATCATTCGGACATAATCTTTAGCGTGGCCCCAATCTCTTTGAGCATCTAAATTACCTAAGTAAATTTTATCCTGAAGTCCCATCGCTATTTTTGATGTCGCTCTGGTAATTTTTCTAGTGACAAAGGTTTCTCCTCTTACAGGAGATTCATGATTAAATAAAATCCCATTACATGCATAAATACCATAGGCTTCTCTGTAGTTAACAGAAATCCAGTAGGCATACATTTTTGCTACAGCATAAGGGCTCCTTGGGTAAAATGGAGTTGTTTCTGTTTGTGGAACTTCCTGAACCTTCCCGTATAATTCTGAAGTAGAAGCTTGATAGATTCTGGTCTTTTTTTCAAGGCCTAAAAACCTGATAGCTTCTAATAACCGTAAGGTACCAATACCATCTGCATTTGCAGTGTACTCGGGCATTTCGAAAGAAACCTGAACATGGCTCATCGCTGCAAGGTTATAAATCTCGTCAGGATGTACTTCTTTAATGATTCTGGTAAGATTTGTACTATCTGTTAAATCTCCATAATGAAGAAAAAAGTTTTGATTTTCAACATGAGGATCCTGGTATAAATGATCTATTCGAGCGGTATTGAATAAGGATGCTCTACGCTTTAACCCGTGAACTAAATATCCTTTTTTAAGAAGAAATTCACTCAAGTATGCGCCATCTTGCCCCGTGACTCCTGTTATAAGTGCTACTTTTTTTTGTTCCATTGTATTATCTGTTTTCAATTACTTTTTTTAAGCTTATCTCCCATTTGGGAGGCTGTATGTTAAATTCTTTTTTGGCTTTCTCAATGTTTAGGGCGCTGTTTTTAGGACGCGTTGCTGCTGTTGGATACTCTCTAGATGAAATTGGGATTACAAATATTGGGCGCTTGTAGGGTTCAAGGATCGCTTTTGCAAACCCATACCAACTAGTTTGCCCTTCGTTGCTGTAATGATAAACTCCAAAATTATTTGAAGAAGACGTTATAATTTCAATTAAAAATGTTGATAAATCATTCGCATTTGTAGGCACTCCTATTTGATCGCTGACGACACTTATTTCATCGCGTGTTTCCGCAAGCCTTAACATTGTTTTCATAAAATTATTACCATGCTCAGAATATAACCAAGAGGTTCTTATGATAAAATGTTCTTTTAAAGTTTTTTGTATCTCAACTTCCCCTTTCAGTTTTGAAGCGCCATATACATTTATCGGATTCGGGATGTCTGATTCTTTGTATGGTTCTGTCTTTTGTCCATCAAACACAAAGTCGGTAGAAATATGAATTAAAACAGCACCCTGTTCACTACAAATGCTCGCTAAGTTTTTTGCCCCAGTTGCATTTGTTTCAAATGCTTTATCAGCTTCTGTTTCTGCTTTGTCAACAGCTGTATAGCCCGCACAATTAATGCAATAATCTATTTGATTGGATTTAAAAAACACTTCTATCTGGCTCAAATCGCTAATGTCCAGCTCTTGGTAATTGGTGTAAATAATATTTAAACCTTCATACTGCTTTTCTATATCCTTAATACAGCTTCCTAATTGCCCGCCACTCCCTGTTACCAAAACATTTCTCATAGGAATAATTTTGAAAAGGTTGGTAATAATACATCTTTTTCGGAAATCAAAAATTCTTTTTCATCTAATCTCCAATCGATATTTAAGTCTTTATCGTTATAAATAATCCCCTCTTCGTGAGCATTGTTATAAAAATTATCGCATTTATAAGATAAGATGGCCGTATCACTAAGGACTATAAACCCATGGGCAAACCCTCTTGGGATAAAAAGTTGTGTTTTATTTTCTTCTGATAATTCAATAGAAAAGTGCTTAGAAAACGTAGGGGAATCTTTTCTCATATCTACGACGACATCTAAGACTTTTCCCTTAACAACACGGACTAATTTAGCCTGGGCATAATCTCCGGTTTGAAAGTGTAAGCCTCTTAAGACGCCTTTGGAAGAAAACGATTCATTGTCCTGAACAAAATTAACTTCATACCCTAAGGCAGCGTTTAGTTTATCTTGACGATAGGTTTCAGAAAAATAACCGCGACTGTCATTATGAATTTGAAGAGAAATGGTCTTACAATCGATAAGGCTGGTATCACTAATTTTCATGTTTTACAACTTAAGGGATGCCTGTTAATTGTTGATTTTCTTATTAAACTTTTCTATAAACTTTAAAAACTCTATCCCAAATAAAACGGCGATGGCTATTAAAAACGCTAAAACACCCAGAAATAAGGTAGTGTTCAATTCTATTCCAAAAATTGTTTTTGTGGTACTTGCCGACCCAGAATCCTGTTTGTTCGAAATCATTTCAACAATGTATTGCTTGTCTAATAGTTCTCGTTCGATTTGTACCAATTGACTTCTCAGATCTAAATCACTTTGGTATAAATCGTATTCTTTGGTTTTATCAGTTTCACTAGAACCTTCAAAAGTGATTC
>Ga0115563_1002720_pt1 | contig 12837 bp, 8 predicted proteins | sample COGITO_mtgs_1105_2_FD_87198 | JGI IMG/M metagenome (GOLD analysis project Ga0115563, IMG submission 87198) | Pelagic marine microbial communities from North Sea - COGITO_mtgs_110519 | ecosystem: Environmental > Aquatic > Marine > Epipelagic | place: Germany:Helgoland, sampling site Kabeltonne...
ATTTTTAAAGGTGAAGATGTCCTTGCTTTTTTTACATCAGATTCTCAAGAAGAAGTAAATTTTGATGACTATACGCAAATTGAATTTGATGAAGAGTTGCTTCAAATAAAAAACACTTGGGATATATTTTCATTAAATGACAAAGCCATTCAAAATGATTTTGACTTAATTACTGAGGGAAGAACATCACAACCAATACCAGAGGGGACAAGATATCTTGGTAAAGAGAATATTTTTATTGAAGAAGGAGCCAAAATTTCGTTTGCTATTTTAAATGCTTCATCCGGCCCTATCTATATTGGTAAAGATGCTGAAATAATGGAGGGTTCTGCAGTTAGAGGACCTTTCGCAATGGGGGAGTCTTCAGTATTAAAATTAAATACTAAAATATATGGAGCAACTACTTTAGGACCCTATTGTAAAGTAGGAGGAGAGGTGAATAATTCTGTTTTAATGGCATACTCTAACAAAGGGCACGATGGATTTCTTGGAAATTCTGTTATCGGAGAATGGTGTAATTTAGGAGCAGATACCAATAACTCAAACCTTAAAAACAACTATGCAACAGTAAAATTATGGCATTATGAAACCGGACGTTTTGCGAATACTGGATTGCAATTTTGTGGTTTGATAATGGGAGATCACTCTAAGTGTGGAATCAATACCATGTTTAATACAGGAACAGTAATAGGAGTGAGTGCCAATATTTTTGGAAGTGGATTTCCAAGAAATTTTGTTCCTTCTTTCAGTTGGGGAGGAGCTTCAGGGTTTACAGAGTACAAAACCAATAAAGTATTTGAAGTTGCAGAGGTAGTTCTGAAGCGTAGAAATTTAGTTTTTGATGAAAAAGATCAGAAAATATTAACACATATTTTCGAAGAAACAAAAAAATATAGAAATTACTAATTTCAAATTAAAAGAAAATAGCATTTACTTTTATGTCTACAACATTCATTAAGTTTTAATAGGCATCAATATCAATAATAAATCGAATAGCTCTAAACATGCTAACAGCTTCAAAAGTATTTTTAATCTTTTGAAGTTGCTTTTTAGTACCAACCAAACTTTGCTTAGGAGGAATTTTGATCACTATATTTTTAATATATTGATTTCTTATTCTAGAGACTGCAGGAGCAGTAGGTCCCAAAACAAACTCGCCAAAAGAATTTTGTAAGGCTTTTGCCAACCAATTAATTCCATTATCAACGTTGTTGTAATCTCGATGTTTTAATGTAATTTTAATCAATCTATAATAGGGTGGGTACTTATATTGCCAACGTTCTTGCAATTGTTCATTGTACATTTCTGTATAATTTGTCGCAGCGACTTGTTGCAAAATTTGATGATAAGGGTTGAAAGTTTGTATGGCAACATTTCCTTGTTTTTTATTTCTTCCTGCTCTTCCTGAAACTTGAACCATCATTTGGTAGGCCCTTTCGTGTGCTCTAAAATCTGGGAAATTTAACATAGAATCTGCATTTATAATTCCCACTAAAGAAACATTATCAAAATCTAACCCTTTGGAAAGCATTTGAGTTCCAACCAATACGTCTATTTCTCTGGCTTCAAAAGCTCCAATTATTTTTTGGTATCCATGTTTACCTCGAGTGGTGTCTAAATCCATTCTTCCAATCGTATGATCAGGAAATAACGCTCTTAATTCTAATTCTATTTGTTCTGTCCCAAAGCCTTTGTGGTCCAATGAGTTACTTCCACATGCATCACAATTGTTGGGCATTGCCCTCTGATAATTACAGTAATGACATCGTAACTCGTGTTTAAATTTATGATAGGTTAAACTTACATCACAATTGGGACACTGAGGTGAAACACCACAGGTTGTACACTCTACAACGGGAGAAAAACCACGTCTATTTTGAAATAAAATAACCTGTTCTTTTTCGTTTAAAGCTTCTTGAATGAGTTTCAATAACCTGTCAGAAAAATGACCTTTCATTTCTTTTTTTCTATGCTTTTCTTTTGCGTCTATCAATTCTATCTTTGGTAATAACACATTTCCATAGCGTCTATTCAATTCAACAAAACCATATTTTTTTTGTTGTGAGTTAAAAAAACTTTCTAAAGAAGGAGTTGCAGAGCCTAATAAAACTTTTGCATTGTGAATTTTACCTAAAATAACAGCAGCATCTCGTGCATTGTATCTTGGTGAGGGTTCAAATTGCTTGTAAGATGTTTCATGCTCCTCGTCTACGATGATTAATCCTAAGTTAGAGAATGGTAAAAAAATGGAAGATCTTGCCCCTAAAATTATTTGTGTTTTTGTCTTGTTTTCTAAAAGATTATTCCAAACTTCTACACGTTCATTCATCGAATATTTAGAATGAAAAACTGAGATTTGATCTCCAAAATAAAATTGTAAGCGTGTAATAATTTGCGTAGTTAATGCAATTTCTGGCAATAAGAATAACACTTGTTTCCCTTGATCTAAGACCTCTTGAATTAACTTTGTGTACACTTCGGTTTTACCAGAACTCGTAATACCGTGTAAGAGTATTACTTCTTTTTTTGTGAAGATTTCTTTAATTTCTGAAAGTGCTTTTTCTTGGAACTCATTCAATGTTTTTAATGAATTAGTAGCGCCTTTGAATTGAATTCGATCTGTTTGAATATGATAAAATTCGAAGATGTTTTTATCAACTAATGATTTTAAAATACTAGAAGAAACTCCAGCGCTTTCCTCTAAGAACTTTGCTTTTATTGGTTTATTTAAGGTTGATAATTGAAAAAAAGTTAAAACAGTCTCTCGTTGCTTTTTTGCTCTTGATAGTTGTTCTAACAATTTTTCTAAAGAGTCATCTGAATTATAATCTGGGTGTAATCGAACATATTTTACCAATTTTGGTTTGTATTGCTCGTAAATTTCTTCCTTAATTGTAATTGCAGATTTTTTTAATAGTTCATTTACAATTGGCATTACTTTTTTCTTTCCTAAAATATCTGCAACTTGATGAATTGTTAAATGCGACTGATGTTCTAAGGCTTCGAAAATTAAAAACTCATCATCCTTTAAAATAGTAGTGTCTATGAATGATTGATTTTTATTGATAATAGTTTCACTTTCCAATAAAAATGCAGAAGGTAAAGAAGCCCTGTATACATCTCCCAAAGAACACATATAATATTCAGAAATCCATTGCCAATGTTGCAATTGCTGTTTATTTACCAAAGGAGTTTCATCTAAAATTTGATGAATCTCTTTTGCTTCATATAGCGTAGGTCTGGTTTGATGAATATTTAAGACCAATGCTGAGTACATTTTAGATTTTCCAAATGGAACTGCAACACGCATTCCTATTTGTAAAAAATTTGCCTCTTCTTCAGTTACAGAATATGTAAATGTCTTTTGAATAGGTATGGGTAATATGACTTCTATGAAATTAGGCAATCAGTTTTATTTTAGATAGTTATGCTTTATGAGCAAAAGAGTTCGCTGTTTTTTATTGAACTCCTAGTTTCCTCGTCATTTACTTTTAGGATCATCCCAAAACTACATAAAAATTCGGATATTTTTTTCTTAAAAATTGAATCTTCTATTTTTTTAAATATTTAAATTTTAGCTTGAGCTAACAAACAGCAATATCTTGTTATGTGAAAGCTTTTTTCTAACCTAAATTTAATAAAAAAGCTTCCTGTGAGGAAGCTTTTAAAGTTATGCTAATTTCTTAGCGTTTTTTACTTTTTGTTTTGTGAGTGCTATTTGTATGACTTCTTTCATCTCTGTTACATAATGAAATGTAAGCCCTTTTAAGTAGTTTGCTTTTATTTCTAGAATATCTTTTTCGTTTTCTTTACACAATATAATTTCTTTAATGTTAGCTCTTTTAGCAGCCAATATTTTTTCTTTTATTCCACCAACCGGTAATACTTTACCACGCAACGTTATTTCTCCAGTCATGGCCAGTCTATTTTTAATTTTACGCTGAGTGTAAGAGGAAACTAAAGAGGTTAACATAGTAATTCCAGCACTTGGACCATCTTTAGGCGTAGCCCCTTCAGGAACATGAATATGAACATTGTATTTTTCTAAAATCTCCGACTTGATCCCAAATTCTTCTGCATTCGATTTTATGTATTGCAATGCAATTGTTGCAGATTCTTTCATTACAGTTCCTAAATTACCCGTAATAGAAAGAATTCCTTTTCCTTTAGATAATATAGATTCTATAAATAAAATATCTCCACCAACACTGGTCCAAGCCAGACCTGTAACCACACCAGCTGTGTCATTATTTTCAAATTTATCTCTATTTCTTGGAGTTCCTAAAATTTCTTCAACCTTTTCTGAGGATAAATTAGTCTCATAGGATTCTTCTAGTGCGATACATTTTGCGGCAAAACGAACTACTTTTGCAATTTTCTTTTCTAAACCACGAACTCCAGACTCCCGCGTATATCCCTCAACAATTTGTTCAATTTGTTTTTTAGTCAAACTAAGTTCTTTTGAAGTTAAACCGTGTTCTTTTAGTTGTTTTGGAAGTAAATGTCTTTTGGCAATTTCTATTTTTTCTTCAATTGTATATCCTGTAACATTTATAATTTCCATTCTATCACGCAAAGCCCAAGGAATCTGTCCTAAGTTATTTGCTGTAGCAATAAAAAGAATTTTAGATAAATCATAACCAACTTCTAAATAATTGTCGTAAAAAGCTTCGTTTTGCTCAGGGTCTAATACTTCTAACATAGCAGAAGAAGGATCTCCTTGATGACTTTGACTTAATTTATCTATTTCATCTAGGACAAAAACAGGATTTGAGGTTCCTGACTTTTTTAAGTTTTGAATCAAACGCCCAGGCATCGCTCCGATATATGTCTTTCTGTGTCCTCGAATTTCTGCCTCATCTCTTAAGCCTCCTAAAGACATCCTAACATATTTACGTCCCAAAGCTTCCGCTACAGACTTACCAAGGGAGGTTTTACCAACTCCTGGAGGTCCGTACAAACAAATAATCGGTGATTTCATGTCACCTCTTAATTTTAAAACCGCCAAGTGTTCAATAATTCGTTCTTTCACTTTTTCTAGACCAAAATGGTCTTTATCTAAAACGTTAGTTGCATGTTTCAGATTGAACTTATCTTCAGAATAAATGCCCCAAGGCAATTCTAATAATAATTCTAAATAGCTTCTTTGAACGCCATACTCTGCAGCTTGTGGATTCATTCTTTTTAGACGATTTAACTCTTTTTCAAAAGTTTTACCGATTTCCTTTGTCCACTTTTTAGTTTTTGCTTGTCGGCGCATTTCTTCTAATTCCTCATCATTTGAAGCGCCTCCTAATTCCTCTTGGATTGTTTTTAACTGTTGATGTAAATAATATTCACGTTGTTGTTGGTCTAAATCTTCTCGAGTTTTGGATTGAATATCATTTCTTAACTGTAGCTTCTGCAATTCTTTATTCAAGTTTTTTAAAGCTAGTAAAGCACGTTCTTTTAGGTTATCCTTCTCTAAAATTATCTGTTTTTGAGAAACAGATAAATCCATATTTGAGGAAATGAAATTCACCAAGAAAGAGTTAGATTGTATGTTTTTAATAGCAAAAGAAGCTTCTGAGGGGAGCATTGGGTTTTCTTTAATAACTTCTAAAGCTTGTTCTTTTATAGATTCGATAATAGCATCAAACTCTTTTTTACTTTCAATTTCTTTATCTTCATTCGCTTCTTTGACAGTTGCTTTCAAATAGGGTTTGTCTTGAATGATTGCATCAATTTCAAAACGTTTTTTACCTTGAATAATTACAGTTGTATTTCCATCTGGCATTTTTAGAACACGTAATATTTGAGCAACTACTCCAGTGGTATGAATGTCTTTTAAGCCAGGTTCTTCTATCTCTTCGTTCTTTTGAGCAACTACTCCAATGACCTTATCTCCCTTATTAGCGTCTTTTATTAGTTGTATAGACTGATCTCTTCCGGCCGTGATAGGAATTACGACTCCTGGAAATAAAACAGTATTTCTTAGCGGTAAAATAGGTAGAATCTCTGGAACACTTTCTTTATTAATGATTTCCTCATCTTCAGGAGTCATTAATGGAATTAATTCAGAATCTTCATTCAACATACTGTGAAGCGACAAATTGTCTAAATGCATTACTTTTGGTTTACTCATTTGTTATATCTCTGTCATACTGACATTTTTTTTCTTAATACAGAAAATAAGTGTCAATTTATTTTTTATAATTTACTGATAATCAGTTTTTTAATTTTAAAATACTTTATTACTTGTTAATTAAAGACAATACTTGTGCCAAGGTGAACACTTTGTTTTAATTCTTCTGATAAAAAATATATTTAAACTAAAAGCAAGTTTAAAAAATAGTCAAAAGACTGGTTACTATCAGTCCTTCAGAATTATTTAAGCGAATAGCTAATACTTCTTTCTGTGCTTTCACTTTAAAATTAAATGGTGCAGTAAATACGTTAATGCCACTCTGACTTTTAAGCCTTGTACCTTGTCCTGAAATAATTTCTTTATTTGGAGTAAACTTCTCATTAGGAATGTGTTCTGTTAAAATAACATATTTATACGTTTTCAGTTTGTGTAAAATATTTTGAACTTCTTCATTGGATAAATGTTGTAATACCTGTCTTATTAAAGCACAATTTCCAAAAGGTAAATCATCTACAGCGATATCTAAACAATGAAATTCTAATTTCTCGTTTTTAAATTTATTTTTATTGAAATTGATAAGATTTGATGCAATATCTACTGCGATATATTTTTGGGTAAACTGGACCAGTTTTTTTCCTACATTAAAATCTCCACACCCAAGATCACATACGATTAGAGGGTTTTTAAAAGAATTTAAAAAGGATGAAACGATTTCAATATAAGGATCTATTATCTTCGAATCATGTGAGCCTATTCCTGAATAAAATTTGGTATTGTTCTTTCCCCAAAGATGCATTTCATAAATTTGCTCCATAGCATCTTTAGTAGGCCAAGGATTTTTTAGTTCTTTTTTTTTCTTCTTCACATTTTTTTACTTGAATTCAAAAACAGTTTTTTTTTAAATCTATTCAAAGATACCATTAAAAAAATGTCTTATTTTAAAAATAAGATGCAAATACATCCCTTTTTTTTATCATTTTTGCAATAGAAAATATAATAGATGTCTGGTATTACAATTAAAAACATAGCATATAGAGGTTGGGATAAATCCATAGAAATTTCCAATTCAGAAATAAAATTGATAGTTGCTCCTGAAATGGGAAGGATTCTTCATTTTGGCTTTTTAGAGGGTGAAAATATTTTTTATGAAAATCAAGAATTTGAAGGTGTCGAGTTTTGTTCAGGGGAGTACTACAAAAAAGATTCTAACATTCAGGCACCTAATGTTGGAGGGAATAGAGTTTTACCTTGTTCTGAGGAGTATTTTCATCTGTTAACTGGAAGTAGGCATGTTCCAGATCCTTATATCAATGCGAGTTCTTATACGGTTTCTTGTATAAAGAACGGGGTAATTTTAGAAAGTCCTATAAGCAAACTACTAGGCATACAAATAAAAAGAACCATTACAATCTCTGAAAAGGGCACAGGTGTGAATATCAAACAAGAATTGGTAAAAAAAATAGCTGCACAAAATCAAGAAATAGAAAAAATTCCTCTTACGATTTGGAGTTTGTCAAAAATTAAAACACCGAATATTAGCTATTTACCGATTCAGGAGAATAGTATTTTTAAAAATGGTTTTATGGTCCCTGTATGGCCAGATGCTAAAAACAATGCGATTTCAAATATCGCTCTTAAATCGGCTCTTTTAGAAATTAAATCTTCAGAAAATTTACCACAAAAAGTAGGTGCTGATGCTAAAAAATGGGTGGCTAGTTTTATAGATAAACAACTATTTGTAGAACAATTTAACTTTGATACTGAACTAAAAAACACCTACCCAGATCATGGTACCTCTGTAACTATTTTTGGAAATAACTTATTTACAGAATTAGAATGTTTAAGTCCAGAAAAAACCCTAATCATCGGGGAGAAAATTACCTATGATTTATCTTGGAGTCTTCAAAAAATTGACAATAAAAATGTTGCAAATAGATTCTTAGAAACTCTTTAAAAACCCTTTTTTATGTACGATGTGATTTTACCACCAAACTAAAAATATTTTTAAAATTTCTCCATTTTCTTTTTTTAACCAACATAGGGGTGAAGATTTTTTTTCAAAATATCTGATAGAAATTTTTTTCATTTCTTCGAATTTTAGCCAGTTAACATTTTTGTGTGGTATGACAATCCAATCTTTTTTCTCTGGAATATAAAACTTGCAATTTTCAAATAGAACCAGTCCTATTTGATTGATGTAGTATCCAGCAATACAATCTTCATTTAACTGCTTTAATTGAATGTCTTTATTTGTGAAAGGAAGGAATAATTGGCCTTTAAAGTAAACCTGCTGTTCAATATCACTCGCTTTTAAATTGATTGACTTTAAATATTTAGCGCATTCATCTGAATAGAGCAGAGGAAGTTGTTTTTCTTTTAGTTTTATTAATTTTTGAGCCAAAGAATCATTTCTGTTAGGTCCAATAAAATGATCAATTTCAGTTTTTCCACAAGAAGCGTCATACAAATAAAACTTATAAATAATCTCAAGATGAATGATCTTTTTTTCTTTTTGTAGGATACAATCTAATTCTCCTAAAGTGATTTTTTCTTTTTGAATTTGAATATTTTCACATATAATTGAAGTAGATTCCTCCTGATCTAATTGATAGGAAACGAAACGTTCAATATATTTTCCAAGTCGTAAATGTTCATTGATTTCAATGTCAATTTTTCTGGATCTAGCTTCAATTTCAAATTGATTTAATTCATATATAGCATTCTTTTTCCACAAACTATTTGTTTGAAGAAATCCCTCATATCTTTTTTGAACGACTTTGTTTTTTTGATACATCTTAGAATCGAAGTTACAAATCTATTTTGTAAATTGACCCTTTAAAACTGATCAAAATGCAATTCGAGAAAAGTAGTTTTCAATTTTTAAATAATTTAAAAAAAAACAATAATAGAGATTGGTTCGCAGTCCATAAAGAAGGCTATATTCAAGCACAACAAAATGCAAAAGAGGTTTTTCAAGAAATTAACGAAAACTTGCAAAAGCACGATGAGATTGAAAAATCTAAAATGATGCGTATATACAGAGATGTTCGTTTTTCTAAAGACAAAACACCCTATAAAGCGCATTTTGCAAATTCATTTTCTAGACTAGGAAAAGAGCTTCGAGGAGGCTATTTTTTAAGAATTAGACCGGGAGAATCTTTCTTAGCTGGTGGTTTTTGGGAACCAAATAAAGAAGATCTATTCAGAATTCGAAAAGAGATTGAATTGGATGCTTCCGAAATAAAAAATATTTTAAAGGAGGAAAATTACAAAAAGTATTTTGGAGGTAAATTTGAAAGTTTATCTAAATTAAAAACAGCTCCAAGAGGTTTTGACAAAGAACACCCTGATGTAAATTTACTCAGAAAAAAGGGATTTATTGCTTCCAGAAAATTTTCGGATGCAGAAGTTTTATCGCCTGATTTTGTAAATAGCGTTGATGAAAGTTTTAAAGTATTGCGTCCTTTCTTTGATTTGTTCAGTGATATTTTAACCACAAATTTAAATGGTGAACAACTTATTTAAGATTTTTATCAATTTCACGTTTTAACACCAAAACAGTAATTGTTGTTGACAATAAATCTGAAATAGGGAAAGACCACCAAACGCCCTCTATACCATAATATTTAGGTAGTGATAAAACCAAAATTTTTTTTGAACATTCAAAGATTAAATTAATAATGGTAAGAAATTTATAACAGATGTAACAAAACTTATTCCTTATTTTATCACATATTTCTTTTTTATTAGTTTTCTAGAAACATCAGAATTAGATTTTTTAATATTCATCATTTTAAACATAAAAAAAAGAAATAATTTTAATTTGTTTTGGACGCTTTTCTTTAAGATAGAATAAGATTTAGTAATATGAGCCTCTACGGTTTTGATAGAAATATTTAAATATTCTGCAATTTCCATATTAGTCAGACCTTCTTTTTTGCTTAGCAGAAAAGTTTCTTTGCATTTTTTTGGAAGATTTTCAATTTCTTCAGATACTAGTTTTATTTTTTTATTCAATAAATCTTCATTCTTATCATCTATTGTTTCATTTAATGTTTCAACATAGATTTTTTCTAAATTCATTAACGATTTTTTTCGATGATATAAATTAATAAATTCATTGTATGTGCATTTGTATAAAAACCCTTTAAGAGTATATTCTTTTTTTAAATTTCTTCTAAACTCCCATGTCCTAATAAATACATTTTGAACAATGTCTTTAGACATGTCTGGGTCATTGGTTAGGCTTAGAGCATAAACAAACAACGCCTTATGATGAAAATTAACTAAATGGATATAGGCTTTTTCATTTCCTTCAATTAATTGCTTAATTAAATAAATGTTATTTTCAAATGTATTATCCATATTAAATTTTAATTAAAGAACCTATTTTGCAAATATTATAAAAAAAAAATAAATAAAAAGTTAGGGTTTTTAATTTTGTGATTGTATTAAATATATAAGCAATTAAATTATGAAAACAAAAACAAAATTACTAATCTTCCTTTTTGCATTATCAATACAATTTGTTAGTGCGCAATTAAACTTCGAGGTTCTTAACGGTGCTGGGAACCCACAAGAAGGCGTTGAAATCGTACTTTACGGTCCAGATTCTTGGGGATCTGCAGGAACGCATACAACAGCATCAAATGGAACAGCTGCAATAACTGGGTTAGCAGATGGAAATTATAACTACGAAATTTATTATACAGGATTAGACGGATTAAGACATAGTTGGGGTTGGGGTACGAACATTCCTGTTTCTGGAGCAACAGATTTTCAAGTTTCTCAAAACTATCCTTTTTTTTCAGGAGATAATTTAGATTTAATTACACTCACCGAAGGTGAAGAATCAACAATAAATTTTAATGTAACGAACAATGCTCCCGGAGAAGATATATGGACTGCTATTGAAGTCTGGGTTTCTAAAGATCAAGTAGAAACAGATTTTCATTATACAATGAGTACTACTGAGAAAATTAATTCAGGTACAGAACGTTTGTATACGATTCCTTTTACACCCTCTGAAGCAGGAGAGTATTTTTGGAAAGCCGTAGTTCATTATAATAATCCAACAGGAACACCAACGAGTGATTCTTTTAATTGGACGAGCGCATTTACAGCAGCAGATGCTCCTCTTATATTTTCTAGTGATCAAACAGTAACTTCAAACATTAATGGAAATGTAGAGATTACAAATACAGGTTCATTAACCCTTAGTAGTAATGCAGGTATTAATGGAGATGTAACCATTACCAATGGTGGTTCATTGATAGCTGTCGATGGAACTATTACGGGAACCATAACTTATACAAGAAATATTCCTACTACCAATTGGTACTTAATTTCTTCACCAGTAGTTGACCAAGATAAGGATGCTTTTGTAGCGGCTTCTAATGTGGCAACAGGTACTCAAGCAAGTAATTTAGGTTTTGCAAATTATGATAATACAACAGGAGCTTGGTCTTACTATCAATCTGGTACTACTAGTTCAGGGAATTTTACCCAAGGACAAGGTCATGCAGTAAAATTAGATACAGCAGGTGATGTCGTTTTTACGGGAACTTTTAATGCTGAAGATACGAGTATTCCATTAACAATAGGTACTAATAATGGATATAACTTAATAGGTAATCCTTATTTAGCATCTGTATCTGTATCTGAATTGTTAGGACAAGCTAATATTGGGGAATTATTATCTCAATCAACGGTATGGCTTTGGGATCAAGGATCAGAATCTTATGTTGTAAAAAACTTTGTAGCTGATATAGAAATTGCTCCTGGTCAAGCATTTTTTGTCTTGGCAAATACTGCAGGAAACTTTGGTATTACTGAGAGTATGCAAAGTCATAGTTCAGATACTTTTCAAAGAAGTGATAGACCTGAGGTTACTATTTCAATGTCTAACGGAATGAATACTAGTAGTACTAGTATCTTTTATATGGATGGAGCAACCACAGATTTTGATAATGGGTATGATAGTTCAATATTTGGTGGTGTAGCCAATGAATTTGTTATCTATACTCGTGCAGTAGCTGATGGTAGCGGAAGAAATTTAGGAATTCAGTGTTTACCAGAAGGAGATTATCAAAACATGATTATACCTGTAGGAGTAAATGCCAAATCAGGAACAGCCATTGTCATAGAAGCTTCAATAAATAATTTTCCTACGGGAATAAATATTTATTTAGAAGATAAACAAGACAATAGCTTTACACTTTTAGACACAAACTCAAGCTATAGTAAAACATTAGAGAATGATCTTAACGGAATTGGGCGTTTTTATATACATACTACTTCAAGTTCATTAAGCACCTTTGATCTAGTGACAAGTAATAATCTGAGTATCTATACTTCAAGTAAAGAAAACTTACGCATTGAAGGGATGCAATCTGGAGTAGCAAAGGTTCAGATCTATAACATCCTTGGAAAAGAAATAATGAGAACTTCCTTTGAAGGAAATGGTTTGAATGACATTTCATTACCTAGTCTAAATAAAGGAGTATACATTGTAAAACTTGCAACAAAAAAAGGAACAATAAATAACAAAATAATCATTCAATAATAACACAATATTAAATAACGAAAATAACAATAAACATGAAAAACATTTATCTAGCTATTATAGCATTATTGCTTAATACACATATATATGCACAGAATGCTCCCGCTTTAAATGGAAAAATTTTGTACCACTCCTATTCTAGTTA
>Ga0115563_1002722_pt1 | contig 12833 bp, 10 predicted proteins | sample COGITO_mtgs_1105_2_FD_87198 | JGI IMG/M metagenome (GOLD analysis project Ga0115563, IMG submission 87198) | Pelagic marine microbial communities from North Sea - COGITO_mtgs_110519 | ecosystem: Environmental > Aquatic > Marine > Epipelagic | place: Germany:Helgoland, sampling site Kabeltonne...
ATAACGAGGTCCGCACGATTGAAAACACCGCCACCAAACTTCAGGAACTGGTGCCACAGGCTACCATTGCCATTGGTCATGGGCAGATGCGCGAGCGGGAACTGGAACAGGTAATGTCTGACGTTTACCACAAGCGCGCCAATGTACTTTTGTGCACAACGATTATCGAAACCGGTATCGACATTCCGAACGCCAATACCATTATCATGGACCGGGCTGATAAATTTGGCCTGGCCCAGCTGCATCAATTACGGGGCCGCGTTGGCAGATCCCACCACCAGGCGTATGCCTATCTACTAACGCCCCCCCCAAAGGCGATGACGCCCGACGCCGTAAAAAGGCTTGACGCCATCGCAGACGCAGAAGACCTTGGTGCCGGCTTTATTCTGGCAACCCACGACCTTGAGATAAGAGGCGCCGGTGAACTTCTCGGAGATGAGCAGACGGGCAACCTCCAGACAATTGGTTATTCGCTCTATATGGAAATGCTTGACCGCGCGGTGAAGGCCATCAAGGATGGTAAAACCCCAAACCTTGACCGACCTTTAAAAGAAGGAACAGAAATCAATCTCCACCTGCCAGCGCTCATTCCCGATGACTATCTGCAGGACGTCCACATGCGCCTGGTCCTGTATAAACGCATCTCCAATGCAGAAACAGAGGACCAATTGCGAGAACTGCAGGTCGAGATGATAGACCGCTTTGGGTTACTTCCCGAGCCCGTGAAGAATCTATTCCGAGTCACCAAACTAAAGTTGGACGCCGAAAACCTGGGTATCAAAAAACTCGATGCAGGGGACAGGGGAGGCAAAATAGAGTTTGATCAGGAAACAACCATTGATCCTGGCGCCATCGTAAAGCTTGTTCAATCAGAGCCTCATCGATATAAACTGGCAACAGCGAACCAACTAGTCTTCGATGATAAGATGGAAAACATAGATACCCGATTCACTAAAGTTGAACGTTTGCTGGAACGACTGGGCAACAATCGAGTTAACCTTGCTAGTTAAATATCTAACACCCGCCGTATTCATGCTTACGGCAATGATCTTCAAACCGCTAGTTGCCCAAGGGCAAGAGCTGCTTCAGGGCTGGTACCAAATTGATATGATTTTATTCAGGCCGAAAGCCGCAGACCTGGATGAAGAAAACTGGTCTGAAGTGGCCAGCACTTACCCTGCTGAGGTTATCTCCGTGACTAAAGGTGACGTATTCAAACTCTCGCAACTTGAACACCTTGATGCATCGCTACCCACCGCAACAGTTGAACTGGCGCAGGAACTCAGCAACAACGACTTTGCGTTTGAAGGACAAAGCAACCGGAACAGAAACCGGCGGGTGATCGAACGCGTTACTGGTAGGTCTGACGATGACTCAAGCGAAGATTCAAGCGGTGGTTTAGGCAACGCCTCCAATGAAGCAGCCAGTGGTGGTGTACCTGTAGCTCTATCTGTGGAAGATATCATCGACGCTGCGCTAGCACAGAGCGACGAAAACTCACAAGGCGCTCTGGCGTTCAGCAGCAGAGAGGCTGATTCATCATTGCAGGCGATCCTGCGCAGCCTGCGACGATCTTCACGATTTAACGTCCTTAGCCACCAATCCTGGGTGCAGCCCATTGGCAGCAAACCAACGCCTGTGCTGGTACAGGCCGGCCAGCGATACGGCGATCGTTTCGAAGTTGAAGGAACCCTGTCTTTCACACGCGCTCGCTTTTTACATCTCCAGACCAATCTCTGGTACACCCTCTTCGAACCCAGGGCCGGCGAATCAAACCCGTTCGTGGCGGGATTCAAGTCCGCATTGCCTGACGAAATTCTCTCGCAGCATCAAGAACTGGTTAAAGTTGAGCGCGAACGAGGCCAATACTTCGCTGCAAGAACACTCCCTATGTTACAGTCCCGCCGAATGCGCAGTGACGAACTGCACTATATTGACCATCCGCTGTTCGGTATCGTCGTCAGGATCAATCGCTTTACGCCTGAGCCTGAGTAGCCTCGTTATTTCGACTCTCGACAATAACATCGGCTCTAAAGCGAAACCTGCAGGCGTTTCTTTTCGTCGACCGACTGCATGTCTTGTCAACTTTCGCATTAAGCGCCATCACCAGATCGTTGTTCTGTAACCGCTGGACGGAGGTTTCTGTTTGAAGCTACGGCTTCTAGAATTCCCCAAAATAGCCTATCACCGGCTGTAGCGTAAGGGTTTTTCTGCCCAAGGAAATGACTTACTTTATCGCCCCTTGCGAAGGTCAAGTTTCACATTACTGAACCTATCTTTTCGTGTCTGGGATCACTTTTATTCTGGGGAACCACCACTCGGCCAGCTAATCGTACGACTCTACCAGACCAACGACGATACCATTCATCGTACTCAGGACTCTACCTGAGGTCCTGAGTGGGCAACATGCAAGGTTCGAGTGGGAAACGCAAATTCGGCCCCGTGCCCCTCAACAATTTGAATAATCTCCAACATCACCCTTTCTTTGACCTGGTGAAATTCCACCCAGTTAACCGTTTTTGTAAACGCATAGATGAAGAACTCAAGAGACGAGTCGGCGAAGCTGTCTAAATTGACGATCAGTGTGCGGCCCGAGTCTATGTCGGGGTGTTCCGACAGCATCGTTCTTACATCATCGATAATCACCTGCACCTTCCCGGCATCGTCATACCTTAGACCAATCGTTTCATTGATTCGTCGATTGCGCATTCGGGAAGGGTTTTCCAACGCGATCGTCGCAAAAACTGAATTGGGTACGTACAGCGGTCGCTGATCGAAGGTCCGTATCTGCGTGAGTCGCCAACCAATCTGTTCTACGGTACCTTCAATATTGCGGTCAGGAGACCTGACCCAGTCACCCACCGCAAATGGCCGATCCATGTATATCATCAAGCCGCCAAAGAAATTAGCTAGCAGATCCCTTGCGGCAAAACCAACGGCTATGCCACCGATTCCACCAAACGCGAGGACTCCTGAGATGCTGACACCAAGAGTTTGCAGCACAGACAGCGCCGCAGTAATGAAAACAGAGACACGTAACAATTTACCCAGCGCATTTGCTGTCGTGATGTCCGCGCCGCCTGCAATAAACGATGCCTCTGCTTCTGCGATAAACCGCGACAGGAAGTATGCCAATAGGCCAACAACCCCAATGAATCTGGCGGGTTCAATCAACTGCTCTAGCGTTGAGCCTGTGCCGACCGCTAACATCTCCGCTGCCCAGCTAAACCCTATGACCCAAATCAGCCAGGCTGCAGGTTTCCTTGCAGACCGGACCAGCGCGTCGTCCCAGAGGCTATTACTGCGCTGCGTCTGCTCCTCCAGTTTCTCCAGCAGTCGTTTGGCAACGTAATTACAAATCAAGGTCAGTAATACAACCAGGAACACCCAGAGTAACTCTGGCCGCAGAATAAATTCCCGAATCAAATCAATAGTTTCTTCAATCATGTGGCAAGCTTAATACAAAATTGGGACTCGATTCTAACGCGAGGCCACCAGCGCGAGAAAGTCTTTAGTGTTTATTCCTGGGGTCCGGGAAGTTCGGAGGATTTTTCCTAAGGCGAACCGGGTTGAAGTCAATTCGAGCGGGGTCACTTTTGACGGGGATAGCGCTTGTCTGACGGCCAGACTGACTTGGAATTCTCAACCCGCGTTGCGGCTGGCTAATGTCCTGACGAGTGTCTTGACGAGTGTCCTGACGAATGTCCTGATTAGTACTCTTTAGGCTATTAACTACCGGTGCCATTAAGCCCGACAGTAACCAAGCGTCACTGGCCCCCCATTCACTTAGCACCTCCATCAAATCTGTCCCTTCGCTTGGCAGGACCGGCCCGACCATTACCCTATAGTAGGTTTCGCCAGCAACCTCATTGCGCCGAACTGTCAACTCATGGGCAAGGATTTCGGGTAACGAATTGCTAAGCTTGCTGGCGTAGTCATTAGCGTTCTCGGCGATTTCGTAACTTCCTATGACCACATAATTACCGGCAATGCCAACTGCAGTGGTGCCACCTAAGTTGGCACCAACATCTTCGGTAGACATAGCCATGTCCATTACCCAAGTCCCTGCACCTTGCGCATACTCATCGTCGAAGTCGCGTAGCATTGCATCTATTTCAGCGAGCTCAGTCCGGCTCAACGCGTCCCCTGCCCCAAGGTCAGAAAAAACTGTCTCCATGTAAGGCGTACCGTCATCAAATCGAAGTATCCATGAGTCAGAGACCCCAACTTTTAAGAGTTGCTGGCGAAGGTCCGCTTGACCACCGGGTGCAACCGGCGCGCCGGTTAACAATCTGTACTGAACCTTGGCGTTAACAATCGACTCAAAAAGCAGCACTTCAACGCCAGCATCATTACTTATTCGGTTGCCTTCAACCCTCGCGGTGTTCTCGTCCACGAAACTACCTAAAACCCAAAAGACGTCTTCGGCAGACGCTGATCGACAAATGATTAAAAGCAAGATCAAAGGGAGCATTCGATTTAATGGCATGTTCATTATCGTCTTGTTACCGGCCTGATGTATTCCAGCGGCCATCATAGCCCACTATTAACCAACACCGGAAACACCTTACAAAACGCGACGAAACCACCCTCATACAATCCGAAGTCGCACTCGGCACAGATACGGTGTCAGGTCTTGAAAAAAACATTGCCAAGTCAGCATTGCTGTATATAATCACAGTTACTGTATAAATAAACAGTCTTAACCTATGAACAAACTGACCGCAAGACAAACTGAAGTACTCGAATTCATCAAGAGTTACATTGAAGAGACCGGGTATCCACCCACCAGGGCCGACATCGCTAAGAAGCTTGGCTTCAAAAGCGCCAACGCATCTGAAGAGCACCTGAAAGCCCTGGCACGCAAGGGCGCGATCGAAATGATCCCTGGCACTTCCAGGGGCATTAAACTACCGGAAAGTGAAAATGAGGGTCTGCCAATTATCGGCCGGGTCGCGGCAGGTAGCCCGATTCTGGCTGAGGAGCATATTGAAGATTACTGCGAACTACCCGCCACTTTTTTCAGCCCTAATGCAGACTACCTATTGCAGGTGCGGGGCGACAGTATGATTGAATGCGGCATCATGGATGGAGACCTGCTGGCGGTGCACAAAACTCAGAATGTTAATAATGGTGACATTGTTGTGGCGCGTATTGAAGACGAAGTCACCGTCAAACGTTTCAAACAATCCAGAAGTAAACACCAAGTGACGTTGTTTCCAGAGAACAAGGATTATTCGCCGATTGAAATCGACCTACGCCACCAGCATTTCGAAATAGAAGGCCTGGGCGTAGGGGTTATTCGACACTAGTAGGCTTTTACCTTAAGCGAACAGGCCGAAACCATTTTTGGGTTTAACCATTTTTGGGTTTAAAGATTCTTGGGTTTAAAGATTTTTGGGTTTAAAGATAGCTTTCAGGACTGACAGAAAGAGCCAGCAGATCATTTTTACGCACTTTCATTGACCTGCTGGTTCTTTTTATTAGATTAGCGATGAAAAGAACTCAAAGAACCGTTGTCAACGCGGTTGAGCCGCCCTAATTTTTTAGCGGACCACTTTTAATCTTCAGCGACTTTCTTGACCTTGACCTTTTTTTTGACCGCTTTCTTCTTTCGGGGTTTAGCCACTTTTTCGGTTTCCACCCACTTGTCGTCAATATAGTCCGCACGCCAGCCAGACGGCTTGCCTTCGTCATTTTCTGTCATGACGTACTGCTCTTTCGTTTTACGTGCGAACTTCACAAGACTTCGATTACCATCAGGGTCCTGAACAGGTGCTCTCATTAGGAAACCGTACTTGGGATCAATTTCATTCTGGTGCGACAGCAATTCATCCAGAAAAGGCGCGCGTGTTTCCCTATTCTTGGGAAACTGACTAGCGGCAAGAAATATACCCGCTGCGCCATCTCTCAATATATAGGTGTCCTCTACCTTTAGGCATTCCAACTCTGGCATTGGCACAGGGTCCATCTTGGGAGGCGCTGGTTCACCGCTGCGCAGAAGCTTACGGGTATTCTTACAATCGTCACCCGTGCAGCCAAAGTACTTACCAAACCGGCCAGTCTTAAGCTGCATCTCTTTACCGCACTTGTCACACTCCAACAACGGACCGTCGTAGCCCTTGATCTTGAACTCACCGCGTTCAATAGAAAACCCGGCGCAATCGGGATTGTTACCACAAACATGAAGCTTTCGTTCTGTATCGATCAGGTAGCTGTCCATCGCGGTGTTGCACTTCTCACAACGCCGTTTGTTTCTCAGTATCCGTGATTCTTCTTCTTCGTCGCCATTGACGCTAACAACTTCATCGCCTGAAATTAGGTTAATGGTATTCTTACAACGCTCTTTCGGCGTCAGGGCATACCCAGAGCAACCCATGAACACACCGGTACTCGCCGTCCTGATCTGCATATCCCGGCTACACTTTCCGCATTTAATATCTGTCATCGACGGCTCATTCGAGCGCATACCGTCTTCACCACCTGCCGCTTCTACTTTCTTATCGAAATCTTTGTAAAAATTATCCAGTAGGCTTTTCCACTCCAAATCCCCGTCCGAGACCTTGTCCAAGTCTTCTTCCATTTGGGCAGTGAAGTCATAGCTCATCAGGTCTTCAAACGATTCGTTTAACCGTTCCGTCACCACATCGCCGATTTTCTCAGCATAGAGTCTTTTGCTCTCCAGCCTGACGTAACCGCGATCCTGAATAGTCGTAATAGTTGCGGCATAAGTTGACGGTCGGCCAATACCTTTCTTTTCTAGCTCGCGTACCAGGCTTGCCTCTCCAAAACGGGCAGGTGGCTTAGTGAAATGCTGCGACGGAAACAGTTCTTTGACGTTTAGAGTCTGGCCAACTTCATAGGCCGGCAGCGGTTGCTCTTCTTCTTTTCGCCCGACTGGTGGCTGCACCACCGTAAAACCGTCAAACTTCAGAATTCGACCACGAACACGAAGCTCAAGGTTTTCTGCACCAACCAGCACTGAGGTTGAAAGATAATCCGCATTCGGCATCTGACAAGCTACAAACTGACGCCAGATCAATTCGTAAAGCCGCTCTGCATCTCTTTCCATATTCTTGAGTTGGGTGGACTTGACGCGGGCATCAGATGGACGAATTGCCTCGTGTGCTTCCTGCGCGCCTTCCTTGCTTGAATACAACCGGGGCTCGTTCGGCAGGTATTGCTTACCGTATTCAGCGCCGATCAGGTCTCGACAACCCGCAACTGCTTCCGAGCTTAGGTTAGTTGAGTCCGTTCTCATATAAGTGATGTAACCCGCTTCATACAGACGCTGGGCCATGATCATGGTCTTCTTGACACCGTAACCCAGTCGTGTGCTCGCTGCCTGTTGCAAAGTGGATGTTATATAAGGTGCCGTTGGCCTGGTCTGGGTGGGTTTATCTTCCCGGCTGGTGATCTTAAATTCAGCATTATTGAGTATCTCTAGCGCTGCGTTTGTCTGTTCTTCATTTACCGGTCGGAAACTCTTGCCATCCTGTTTTGTGACCTGAAAGCGAACACCGTCGTCTGCCTCGTTCGCCGACCGTATCAGCTGAGCAAAGATGTCCCAGTACTCTTCCGGGATAAATGCCCTAATTTCCCGTTCGCGCTCAACAATTAACTTAACCGCAACAGACTGAACTCTTCCCCCGGAAAGACCACGGGCTACCTTCGCCCACAAAAGCGGCGAGATCTTAAAGCCCACGACTCGATCAAGAAATCGTCGGGCCTGCTGAGCGCTAACTTGATCCATATCGATATCACCAGGTGTTTCAAACGCTTCCTGGATTGCTTTCTTGGTAATCTCGTTGAATACGACACGACGGTATCTTGATTCATCACCGCCGATTGCCTCACGTAGGTGCCATGCAATAGCTTCGCCCTCACGGTCGAGGTCAGTCGCCAGATAAATCTCGTCCGCATCTTTCGCAAGCTTTCTTAATTCAGAAACGACTTTCTCTTTACCTGGAAGAATCTGGTAATTCGCCTTCCAGCCATCATCCGGATCGATACCCATTCGAGCCACAAGCTGCTTACTCGCTCGCTCCTTTTTATACTTCGCCTTTTTAGCCGGCGTCATCTTGCGAGTCTTCGCAGCTTCTTTCGCCCGCGCTTTGGGGTCGACTGTGCTGGTTCCACTCACAGACAAATCCCGGATATGCCCGACGCTTGATTTCACGATGTAGTCATCACCCAGATAGCGATTGATCGTTTTCGCTTTCGCTGGTGACTCGACGATGACGAGCGATTTACCCATGCAAGTACTTCTCTAAGTGGTTGATATGCCCCGAATGGCGACATATATAAGGACAATGTCCCCTAACGTCAAGCAACAATAAAAACTTTTAAATCTACCGCCTGTGGACCAGCGGCTTTTTTACTTTACTCGGAACCACGATAGAATTGTCAACCGTTTATCTGAATCGAAGTGATTTCTGCTAATAAACACCGACAAACCCTTAATCAGGGTCGCCCACGGGGCCGGGCTCGATCAGCGATAACTCAGCAGAATGCTTAAGAAAATCCAGTACGGCGTGCTCATCGCCCTTGATTCGCTCATGCCAATAAACGCAAATGTTATAGCTATCTTCTTCAATCTTTACGACATCTGCGGGCAAATCAGGTGCAATACCCTCAATCCACCCGGAAAGTTGCTTATTCATCGCCTCGTTAAGTTCTGAATTCCAGTGCCATTGATTATCCAGATCCTTAAACATGCTCCAGCTAACCTTGGGTAAATGACGCCAGTCTCCTTCCCGTTTTCGCTGTAACCGGTAAGCAACTACTTTCAGGACAGCAGGGAGACGTTTTCCGGTATAAGCGATGTACTTGTCCTGTTTCGGATTAGGGTCGTCAATAGAAGTCAGCTCCACAGACACACCTGCCGCTCTTGCTATCATTCGCATCTGCATGCGTTCCTTTTGTCTGGCCGAGGGCAGTACCGAAATGATCGGCACAATGATAACAATCAGGATCACTCCAATGAGAATATAGGCCACAAATACTCCTTCTTTGCGCAAATGCGTTTTAAAAAGTCTAATTTAAACAGTTGTGATCGGATATCTAACTGTGTACATTTGCACTAAATCCAGCCACAAAATACCAACTTAATAAGGTGGATGCGATGGGCGAATACAAACACATACTGGTCGGTGTAGACCTAACGGTCGAATCAAGAGACGTTTCGCGACGCGCCTGCGAACTTAAGTCTGCGTTCAATGCAAAACTAAGCTGCGTACACGTCATAGAACCGCTCTCACTGGCGTACGGCGGTGACATACCCATGGATCTATCCACTATCCAGGAACAAATCCAAGATACCGCGAAAACTCACCTGGCTGAATTCGCATCATCACTTGGTATAGGAGACGAAGACAGGCACCTGATTTTTGGCCGCCCTGAAACTGAAATTCACACCTTGTCCAAGGAAATTGATGCTGACCTCATTGTCGTGGGCAGTCATGGCCGCCATGGCCTGGCGCTGCTACTGGGATCAACCGCAAACGGTGTCCTGCACGGGGCCACCTGCGACGTCCTTGCCGTCAGGGTGGGCATTTAACCACGCCCAGCCAACGTTCGTTTTTTGCGGCGCCACTAAACATTCAGTACGCTTGCACCACATGAGTTATTCAATAAAGCTGTGAAACTACTAGCCTCTTTTTTTCTGGGACTTTTTCTTGCGCTAGGCGCTCCCCTATATTGTATTGCCGACTTTTCCAGGGGCGCGGGATACGACCCGACGGTTGTTGCAGACCGTTTCAAGCAACGCCAAATGTACCTGGATGCCCTGCACCTTATCAAAACTAGTCAGTTCTCGCGCCTGCAGAAATTTAAACCACAATTGCGAACCTACCCGCTTTACCCGTATCTGGAATACACAGAGGTTTCTTATCGTATTTCTCGCCAGAGTGAACAAGACATTCTGCAGTTCGCTCAACAATATCGTGACACTCCCTTGGTAGCGCCTCTTCTAGCGCATTGGCTAGCTAACCTCGCTAAACGTGGTAAGTGGCAAACTTTCGTTACGCACTACGACAAGGTCGCGCCAACGAAGAAACTTGCTTGTCAGCATGCCTATGGGTTGTACAAAGTCGGCATGGTCGACCAGGCAATGACCCAGGCGGAAAAACTCTGGACCGTTGGCTTTTCGCAGCCAGATGAGTGTGACCCGATTTTCAATGTCTGGCGGGAGGCTGACGGCATCACGCCGGAAAATGCCTGGCAAAGGTTCGCACTAAGTCTTAAGGAAAACAGCAAGGATCTTTCCTCTTATCTGATTCGCTTTGTAGACCGGAAAGACAAACCATTCGCGACAAACTACCGACTGGTTCACCTGAAGCCTAAAACCATCAAAAGATACAAGTCCTTCAAAGCCCAAAACACCCGAAATCGCGAGATCATCCTCCATGGCGTAAAAAGACTCGCCCGGATAGACCCGCTAGACGCTCTGCTGACACTGGGCCAGTATGAGAAACTGCAGAATTTTGACCAAGCTGAGCTTGAAGAGACCTACGCCTACATCGGCGTTCGACTTGCTGGAAAATCCAGTGATCTCGCGCTTATTGATTCGTTGCCAGTAAATCTACAAGAACAACCAAAACTCGTCGAAGCCCGAATTCGCCAGAGCTTGACACATCAAGACTGGAGCAACGTCATGATCCTGATCAATCTGCTGCCCCAGAAACAACAGAATTCAAATAGGTGGCAATACTGGAAGGCTCGCGCACTTGGTGTCTCTGCCGACGAAGCTGACAGGCAGATCGCTCGCAACATCATGGCCAAACTCAGCAGCGAGCGATCCTTTTACGGATTTGTCTCTGCAGATATCCTGCAAAACGAGTACAACTATCAGGATGAGCCCAATCCGGTCACGTTGGAACAGATACTGTCGCTCGAGGAAAGCCCTGGCGTACAGCGGGCACTAGAACTATTTGCACTTGGGGAGCGTTCACGAGCTCGCCGGGAATGGTATTTTTCTACCTCAAGTTTCAACAACGTAGAACGAAATATCGCTGCACGCGTCGCGCTTCGCTGGGGATGGTACAAAGCTTCCATCCAGAGCATGATCGATACAGGTACTTGGAACCACCTAGATAACAGGTTCCCTGTCGCCTACGCAGATAATTTCATTACCCATGCACGTCGCGCCAACATACCTGTTCAGTGGAGCCTTGCGATTGCGCGTCAGGAAAGCGCTTTCATGCCTGACGCAAAATCCGGTTCCGGCGCACTGGGTGTTATGCAGTTGATGCCAGGGACGGCAAAACAGGTAGCGGGTAAGATCGGTATGTCTTACACAAACAATAGAAGCCTGACAAATCCAGATTTGAATATACAGCTTGGCACCCATTATCTCGGCCAAATGCTACGTAAGTTTGACGGCAACCGCATCCTTGCTTCTGCTGCCTACAACGCAGGGCCCGGACGGGTAAACCAATGGCTGAACCCTAATGTGCCATTTGATGTGTGGATCGAGACTATTCCATTTACTGAAACCCGAAATTACGTTCAGAATGTGTTGATGTTCTCCAGTATCTACAGCCGACGCATGAACGAGCTTCAGCCGCTAATCTACCCTCATGAGCAGCACTATTTCGCACCCCAGCAAGTCACTGCCATTCAGACGCTGGCCGCAAAAAAAACCATCAAACTACCAGAGAATAACTAAATACTTTTATGCTAATCGATATTGGTGCCAACTTGACCCACGATTCGTTCGAGCACGACTTTGACGATGTATTACGGCGCGCTCATGATGCAGGCGTTACTCATATGGTGGTGACAGGCGCATCGATACAAGGCAGCGAACAGGCCGCTGAACTCGCGAACAGGCACGAACAGCTATTTGCCACCGCCGGAATCCACCCCCACCATGCAGAAGAGACCAGCCGTGAATCTATCGCAACACTCGCGGGACTCCTTGAAAACGACAGAGTAAAAGCCGTCGGTGAAACGGGGCTCGATTTCTTTCGCGACATCTCGCCAAGAGCTACACAAATCAAATCATTCGAGCAGCATATTGAGCTTGCTATCGAAACCGGACTACCAATGTTTCTGCACGAACGGGATGCCCACCCCACCTTCGCAGAGGTGCTTTCAGGTTATCGTGATACCCTGAGTGACCTGGTGGTTCATTGTTTCACAGGGGAAAAAGAAGCGCTTTACACCTATCTTGATCTGGACTGCCACATTGGCATCACGGGATGGATTTGTGATGAACGTCGCGGCCAACATTTGTTGACCCTGGTCAAAGACATCCCCGTAGAACGCTTGATGATAGAAACTGACGCCCCATACCTGATGCCCAGAAGCATCAGACCAAAACCCAAAACCCGCAGGAACGAACCTCAGTACCTTAAGGTGGTTTGTGAAACAGTTGCCGAGTGCCGGGGCGCGACCCTCGATGAAGTAGCCCGCCAGACCTCGAATAACGCGCGACGGTTCTTTAATCTACCAGCCTCACCGGATGAACAGAATTGATCGCCCAGCTTTTCACGACCCTTGGATGCCATCTGTGCGAAGAAGCTCATGAACTGCTACTGTCACTTGCAGTCCAAGGGATGGACCTGCGTATCGAACTGGTAGAGATCGTAGATTCAGCAGAACTGATGGATCAATACGGCATCACCATCCCTGTGATTAAAGTGGAAGACAAAGAGATCTGCTGGCCGTTCTCCATCGACGAACTGCGAGCTTTTCTTGAAAACGAGACCTGATACCGCATCACTTTGGCTGGATACTACCCCTTAAACCATGCCACCTTTATTGGAATGCAACCGGACATTGGAATGCAACCGGACCCCGCATTCGATGGGAACCAAAACTTTGTGTCG
>Ga0115563_1002723_pt1 | contig 12832 bp, 10 predicted proteins | sample COGITO_mtgs_1105_2_FD_87198 | JGI IMG/M metagenome (GOLD analysis project Ga0115563, IMG submission 87198) | Pelagic marine microbial communities from North Sea - COGITO_mtgs_110519 | ecosystem: Environmental > Aquatic > Marine > Epipelagic | place: Germany:Helgoland, sampling site Kabeltonne...
CTAAGGGCGATAACACTGCGTTCCTAGCTGAATACTCAACTGACATTTCTGGTGGTTCTGTAAAAGCGCAGTATATCTCCAGTGCAACAGATGATACAGGTGCTTCTGGTAACCAAACTGGAACAGAGTCCACATCTATGGGTATTCGTTTCGCATTGAGCGATTTCCAGGTGACCGCGTCTCAGCACACAAAGAGCATCAACACAAGCGCATATGATTACAAAAATGACGTACTTGACGTGAAATATACAGGCATTGAAGGTATTTCAATCTCTGCATTCACACTAAGCGGTGGTGATGAGAAAAATACATCATATGACTTTAACCAGTCAGCTGCATCTATCACATACACAATTGCTTCTGGCCTTACAGCGTCTGTATCAATGACAGATTCAGAAGTTACAACAAGCGCAGGCGTAAAGTCTAACGACGACGCAACTGTTCTAAACATCAAAGCTACTTTCTAATTTGAAGTTAGCGACATTTTTGTGTAAGAGAGAGGTCAGTTCTTCTGACCTCTCTTTTTTTTGGGAAACTCTATGATGCGCTCAGTACTATTCTATTGTCTTTTTTTGACGCTTGCCGCCTGTAGTGGGTCCGGTCAGTATATTTCCACTTCAGACGAAGGTCAGGGCTCTATCCTGACAGGCAAAGCGCAACAAGGACTTTCCCTAGCAGACTTCGGAAGTCTGATGGGAACGAACACAGGCGGTCTCCCCATAAACGCCCTTCTATGGCGTGCCTCTCTTGATATTGTCTCTACTATTCCAATCGATGACGTCGATACTTATGGCGGTACCATCGTAACTGAATGGTATTCGCTGGCAAATTCGCCGAATGAGCGTATCAAAATGACCTTTTTTGTTCTGGATTTGGAATTACGCTCTGATGCTATCCGTGTACAAGTCTATGTTCAAAGGCAGGAAAACGGCGTTTGGGTTGATGGCGGAACAGATAGTGCTCTTGGCCGTAAACTAGAAGAGCTCGTTCTGACACGCGCGCGCGAAATACGTGCTGCTGGCGTTACCGAGACAGATAACTAATCTTCAATATATTCTTCGTGTAAGCAGGTAAATATTATGGCGCACTACAAACCCTCTAGTCTGGAGGCCAAATGGCAGTCTGTCTGGGATGAGGCGCAAGTATTCACAACTGAAATAGATGCTAGCAAACCGAAATATTATGTTCTTGAGATGTTTCCCTATCCTTCAGGGCGTATCCATATGGGACATGTGCGCAATTATGCTCTTGGTGATGTAGTGGCACGTTACAGGCGGGCCTGTGGCTATAATGTGCTCCACCCTATGGGCTGGGATGCGTTTGGCTTACCAGCTGAAAATGCTGCAATTGAACGTGGCATTCACCCCGGTGACTGGACAACTGACAATATGGCCGCAATGCGGGCCCAGCTTAAAACAATGGGATTGTCTTATGACTGGGGGCGGGAAATTGCGACCTGCCATCCTGACTATTATCAACATGAACAGAAAATGTTCCTCAAATTTCTGGAAGCTGGTCTTGCCTACCGCAAAGAAAGCTGGGTGAACTGGGATCCGGTCGAACATACAGTCCTTGCCAATGAGCAGGTTGTTGACGGATGTGGCTGGCGCTCAGGTGCCCCTGTTGAACGCCGGCAGCTATCGCAATGGTTCTTGAAAATCTCTCATTACGCGGATGATTTGCTTCAGGCGATTGAGGGTCTTGAGCGCTGGCCTGAACGTGTCCGGCTTATGCAGCATAACTGGATTGGCCGCTCTGAGGGGGCATCTGTACAATTTTCTTTAACCCCTGCCTCAACTGCACAACTGCCAGATACTGAGTTACATAAGGTTGACGTTTTCACAACCAGACCAGACACACTGCATGGCGCCTCTTTCCTTGCGGTATCAGCACAACACCCGCTGGCTCTTATGATTGCCCAAAAGGATAGCAAAGCGGCTGATTTTCTTGCAGAATGTAGCGCGCTCGGCACCTCTGAAGCGGCTATTGAGAAAGCTGAAAAACAGGGCTTTGACACAGGCTTAAAGGCTCAACATCCGCTTTTGGATGGTCATGAGCTTCCTGTCTATATCGCGAATTTCGTTCTAATGGATTATGGGACAGGCGCGATTTTTGGCTGTCCAGCTCATGATCAGCGAGATCTTGATTTTGCGCGTAAATATGATTTACCGGTTATTCCTGTAGTTCAACCATCCGATGCCGATGCCGATTTTGATGTTGCCGATACCGCCTATACTGGCCCCGGCACATTGATGAATTCAGGTGAGTGGGATGGGCTAACCATTGAAGCCGGCAAGACGGCTGCGATTGCGGCTGTTGAAGCGCGCAATGTTGGCACATCACGTATTACCTACCGGCTGCGTGATTGGGGTGTTTCGCGGCAGCGTTATTGGGGCTGTCCTATTCCGATCATACATTGCCCGAAATGTGCCGCTGTTCCTGTTCCAGAAACAGACCTTCCGGTTACCTTGCCAGTTGATGTTGATTTTGACGAGCCGGGCAATCCATTAGACAGGCATCCAAGCTGGAAATTTGTAAGCTGTCCATCTTGCGGCGGTGATGCAGAACGTGAAACAGACACTTTTGATACTTTTTTTGAGAGCTCATGGTATTTTGCCCGCTTTACAGACCCAGCCTCAGAAAATGGATTTAGCCGAGAGGCTGCCGACTACTGGCTACCCGTTGACCAGTATATTGGCGGTGTCGAACATGCTGTTCTTCATCTGCTTTATTCCCGTTTCTTTATGCGCGCTCTAAGCGATGTTGGTTATCTTGATCTCGCTGAACCTTTTGCAGGCCTGATGACACAAGGAATGGTCTGTCATCAGAGCTTTAAAAATCAGGATGGGGGTTGGTTATTCCCTGAGCAGGTCACCCGCACAAGTGACGGATTTGTTGAAGTTGACACAGGCGCAGCAGTGAATGCCGGCCGTGTCGAGAAGATGAGCAAGTCAAAGCGTAATGTTGTTGACCCAGAACTTATCATCAAAACTTATGGCGCAGACACAGCACGGCTATTCATGTTGTCAGACTCGCCGCCTGAGCGCGATCTTGAATGGACCGAATCCGGTGTTGAAGGCGCGTTCCGTTTTCTTCAGAAAATCTGGCGTCTTGCTGAGCAGGCTGATACGACTGGTCTTGATTTTTTACCTGTTAAATCGGCGGCCCATTCCAGCGACACAGAAGACCTTATTCGCACGATTCATAGCGCCATTGCCTCTATTGGGAGCGATATAGAACGGTTCGCATTTAATAAATGTGTTGCAAGCTTGCATATTTTGGTTGGGGCTATCTCAGACTACCGCAACAAAGACGGTGCAGATCAAGCCGCCTTCTCCCACGCCTTACATAATTTATCCGTTCTTATCGCGCCATTTTCGCCGCACCTTGCCGAGGAAATATGGGAAAAAACAGGTGGTAACGGGCTTGTCGCACAAGCGTCCTGGCCAACGGCACAGGCTGAATGGCTAACCTCTGAAGAGGTAGAGATTGCTGTTCAGGTAAATGGTAAGGTTCGGGCTAAATTATCCCTGCCTGTTGATTGCGCTAAGGATGACGCTGAAAAGGCGGCACTGAGCCTCGACATCATCCAGAAATATTGCGAAGATAAGGTCATTAAACGTGTCATCGTTGTACCAAACAGGATTATCAATGTCGTTTGCTAACCTTTCTGCTATCCGTTATTCGAGATGGGCGGGTTTGATCGCAGTGGGGCTCTATGCCCTTTTTGCATCTGGGTGTTCGATGACATCAATGTCGCAGCTGCGTGATCTTACGCTACCTGCCCTAAGCCAAATTGATATGCGCAGCCCAAGCAGCCGGCAAGAACAGCTGCTGGTAAATGAAATATCAGACCGGATTGGTGTTTTTAGTGCTGATAGACAATATAAACTCGACTATAAATTTGACAGCGCCTCAGTCTCGACATTATCTGCAGCCGGTTCGTCATCAACGTTAATTGATCATAATATGACCGGAACTTATTCCTTATCTGCGTATGAAACTGGCGAAGAACTTACATCTGGAAGTATTGAAGTCTCAGCCACATCAGGTACAATTACCTCATTTTATGGACGCGAAGTATCACAGCAATTTGCAGAGGAACGACTTGCTATTTTGCTTGGTGAGCGTATCCATCTGAAACTACAGCTTTATTTCTTCTCAGTTGCAACTGAAGGCAACACCTCCTCCGAGATAAAATGAAGATAGCGCCCCGGGATATTGCTAGTCTTCTTAAGCGCCCGGACCCTCGGTTCCTTGTTTTTTTTCTCTATGGTCAGGATCAAGGCCTTGCGCGTGAGCGAAGCATCGGACTTGCGCATTTATTTGCTGATAATCTTGATGACCCTTTTGCTGTAACCCGCCTTACAGGAAACCAACTTTCTGACGATCCTGCATTGTTGCGTGATGAAATGGACGCACTACCAGCATTCGGCGGTATTCGGCTTGTTATGGTAACCGGTGCTGGGACAGAAATGCTTAGCGCAGTAAAAAATTGTCTAACCGGCCTTAACCCCGATGCGCGGCTGATTATTCGGGCAACTGACGTCAATACACGTCACGCTTTGGTCACTTTGTGTGACAAAGAAACACAATGCGCGTCAATGGGCTGTTATCCTGACAATGAGAGAAGTATTTCAGACCTGGCGCGTGCCGTATTTGCAGCAGATAATATTACCGTTGAACCAGATGGCTTATCGATTCTAACAGAACGCCTTGGCGCTGATAGACAAGCAAGTCGCTCAGAGCTTGAAAAACTCGCTCTTTTGGCAGGACCTAATGGCAGCTTATCGCGCGGGGATATCGAAGAGGCTCTGGGGGATAATGCAGCCCTTATGCTGGACCAGTTATCTGTCTCGTTGCTCGCAGGAGATGTAAAATCATTTGAATCTCATCATGCACGCGCCTTGCGTGAGGGCACACAGCCTGTGATGGTCGTTCGCCATGCATTACGGCTCTTTAAGACGCTTGCTATGATACAGGCCCTTATGCGCGGCGGTGACGGTGTCTCAAACGCTGTTGCAAAGGCGCGGCCACCTCTGCATTTCACCCTGAAGCCGGTGATGACCAAAACAGCATCTAAATGGTCGTTACATCAATCAAACGATATTATTGATAGATTAATCGCGCTTGAAACACAGATTAAGTCGGGTGCGTTTCAAGATGCGCGCGCCCTAGTAGGACAGAGCCTACTCGGTTTATGCCTGCGCGCAAGAGCCGCAAACCGCTAAGACGGATTATCGTCTGCAAGGCCAAGGCGCGCCATCAAATCATCAAGCTGTTCTAACGAAGACATTGAAATACTAAGCTTTCCCCGTTCCTTTGCCTCATCCCATGAAAGGGAAAGAGACAGACCAAGGATCTGCATAGCTTTATCCTCTAATGCTCTGATATCAGACGATTTTTCCGGATTTTTTGTGGCTGCCTTTGCGCCCGATTTCATGCCCTTGATAAGCTGCTCGACATCCCGCGCTGATAAATTATCTGTTAAAATCAGCTGGGCAAGCGCGGCTGCGTCATGATGACCAATTAAGGGGCGCACTTGGCCCATCGTAAGGCTTCCTGCTGATATCAACTCCTGTACCGAAGCTGGTAAATTGAGCAATCTCATCAGATTGGCGATATGAGAGCGGGATTTACCAATGATCTCTGCAAGCTCTTCTTGGGTATAATCATGTGAGGAAATCAAAGCCTGATAAGCTTCAGCTTCTTCAATACTGGTAAGGTCACGGCGTTGAACATTTTCAATCAGAGCAATTTCTGACGCGTCACGTTCATCAAAAACACCAATAATAGCAGGAATTTCATGAAGTTTAGCTATCTGGGCCGCCCGCCACCTTCGCTCGCCTGCAATGAGCTGATAACGGTTTTTCTTATCAGGTGTTTCGCGCACAAGAATAGGCTGTATGAGACCTTTCTGGCGGATTGAAACAGCAAGTTCATTCAACGCCTGGGCATCAAAAATACGGCGTGGCTGCCACGGGCCTGGATTAATCCATTCGACAGGAATAGTCCGCACAGACGATGTATTTCCGGTAGCTTGTGCTACCATCGTACTTAACTCGGTATCTGATGGTTTGTTTGGCTGGGGCTGCGGCGTATTTTGGGCCGGTATGGCGCCATCACCAAGCAGTGAAGATAACCCACGGCCTAACCGAGAGGGTGCGGCTGTTTTTGGGGCGGATGATTTAGGTTTTGCGGGGGATTTCTTTGTCATACTGCCTGTTTCTCCTGCTTTAACAATTCTGCTGCAAGCGCGGCATAAGCCTGCGCACCAGCACATTTTAAATCATACATCAAAACAGGTTTCCCAAATGACGGCGCTTCAGAAATGCGGACATTCCGAGGGATAACTGTATCATATACCGTAGCGCCAAAATGACCTCTTACATCTGCTTCTACCATTTCTGATAATTTGTTTCGGGTATCATACATGGTTAGGACAATGCCCTGCATTGCGAGTGACGGATTAAGATTGGTTCTTACTGCTGCGATTGTCGTCATTAACTGCGCCAACCCTTCAAGAGCGTAGAACTCACACTGTAATGGCACTAATACAGTATGAGACGCAGCAAGTGCATTGACTGTTAACAGACCAAGAGAGGGTGGGCAGTCAATAAGAATATAATCATACTGACCATCTAGCGCGGCAAGACCATCAGCCAGACGGAATTCCCGCCGTTCCAAATCACTCAGCTCAATTTCTGCTGCCGATAAATCCATTGTCGCAGGGAGAATATCAAGCTGTGGCACAATACAGTTTTTAACAGCATCCTGAGCCGTGCATTGGCCAGTGACAAGCCGATAGCTATTTGCATTTCGGTTTTTCTGTTCAATACCAAGACCAGTGCTAGCATTGCCCTGCGGGTCAAAGTCAACGAGTAAAACAGATAGACCACATGCTGCCATTGCAGTTGATAAATTAACCGCTGTTGTTGTTTTACCAACGCCGCCCTTCTGATTAACGACTGAAATGATTTTGGTCTTTGGCACAGAACAGCTCCAATGATAAATATCTGTAATATATGAATATTATTCAGTAAATCCCGAATTTCGTATGTTCTGCTCTGCTAATTATGCATTAGAAGACAGGTGAATAAGCGTTGCTTCACTATCCGTAATGCTGGGGTGTAAGACTGCGCTCAGTCTCGGCCAAGATGCTAAGATGGTCAATTCCTGTTTTGCCGTTTTACCCTTCAAAAACAAGAGTTGCTGGTTATCATGGTGATGGTGATGCGTTAAGTCTAGCAATTTATCAAGCGGTGCAAGGGCACGTGCGGTGATAACATCTGCTTCGATATCTGGCAAAGCTTCAATGCGTTCATTGTGAATGACAACATCAACCCCTACTTCTCTGGCCGCAGCGCGCAGAAAAGCACATTTGCGCTGGTCTGATTCGACTAAATGTACCTCATGCTGGGTGGTTATGGCCAGAATAAGTCCCGGTAAGCCAGCGCCAGACCCAATATCCATAACTCGGCAGGGTGAGCTTGGCAGATGCGCGAGTAGCTGGGCGCTATCCAAAATATGGCGGGACCAGAGTGTATCGAGCGTCTTGCGGGATACGAGGTTAATGCTCGTCTGCCATTTCATCAGAATCCGAGAATATCGGTCCAGAGCATCACTGACTGATTTACCTGCCATTGTTTCACGTGAAACATCTGAAACGCTGGCGATATAGTCAAGCGCCTCATCGCGCCCGCTACTATGCTCCTGACCCATCACACAGACTCCATATCTAGGCCGAGTGTTCACGGGCAGTTTGGTCTGTTTCCTGCCGTCTTATATGGCGCAATACTGCAACGATTGCGGCCGGTGTCATGCCAGGTATACGCCCTGCCTGCCCTATCGTGGCGGGGCGATGCCGCAACAGCAGGTCTTGGGACTCAGCTGACAAGCCGCCAATATCAGAAAAGGTCAATTTTGCCGGAATAATCAGCGCTTCATCACGGCGCATTGCAGAGATATCCGCTTCCTGGCGGGCAAGATACCCTGAATAACGGCAATCTGTTTCCAGCTGCTCATGGATTTTTTCCGGAACATCGCCAAGCTCAGGCCATAGCGGCACAAGCTGTGTTAGCTTTATCCCATCAAGAGACAATAACTCAGCTGGCGTACGTGCATGGCCATCACGGGCAAGAGGTAGGTCATGCTTTACAAGCTCGCGCGGCGGCGCAGCACGCTCCGATAGTAGTTTTTTGGCAATCGCCAAATGTTGTTTTTTATCATGCCAATGACGCTCACGTTCAGATGAGGCTATCCCAAGCTCAATTGCTTTGTCGGTGAGCCGCTGGTCAGCATTATCTGCCCGCAGCATCAGACGGTATTCAGCGCGCGACGTAAACATCCGGTAGGGTTCTGGTGCACCCTTGGTCACAAGGTCATCTATCATTACCCCGATATAGGCATCTGCTCTATCAAGACTAAAAATATCATCTCGGCCAGATGCTTTGAGGGCTGCATTCACGCCAGCCATAAGGCCTTGTGCCCCAGCCTCTTCATAGCCGGTAGTGCCATTTATCTGGCCTGCCAAAAACAATCCTGACAGCGCCCGCAATTCTAGCGAGCGGTGCAGCGCCCGCGGGTCAATGAAATCATATTCAATAGCATAGCCATATTGGAGAATTTTTGCCCGCTCGAGCCCTGGAATTGTTGCCAACATTCTATCTTGAACATCACGCGGCAGGCTGGTTGAGATACCGTTCGGATAAATAGTGATATCGTCTAGACCCTCAGGCTCCAGAAATATTTGGTGTGATGTCCTATCAGCAAATCGGTAGACTTTATCCTCAATAGACGGGCAATAGCGCGGCCCCTGCCCTTCGATTTGCCCTGAATAAACAGCCGATAAATGAAGTGATTCGGCAATGATGGCATGGGTCTTTTCAGTTGTGCGTGTGATACCACAAGAAATCTGAGGCACGGTGATTTTGTCTGTGAGGCTTGAAAATGGCACTGGTACATCATCTGCCGGCTGCATTTCCAGCTGAGCCCAGTCGATTGTTCTACTATCAAGGCGCGCAGGCGTGCCCGTTTTCAAACGCCCAATTGGCACATTGAGTGAACGCAAGTTTGCGGCTAATTTATTTGAGGGTGCTTCGCCAACACGCCCAGCAGGCGTGCGCTCAGTTCCTAAGTGAATGAGACCGCCAAGAAACGTTCCTGTGGTCAATACAATGGCGCCGCAGTAATATATCGTCCCTGTTTCAGTCTCAAGGCCAGTTACCTGACCATTTTCGTGCAAGATATCGCCAACCGCCGCTTCAATAATAGTAAGATTACCTTCTTCGCCCAAAAGAGCCTGAACCGCATTACGATAGAGTTTCCTGTCAGCTTGCGCCCGCGGCCCCCTAACAGCAGGGCCTCGCGATTTATTCAGCATACGAAACTGAATGCCTGACGCATCAATCGCGCGCGCCATAATGCCATCAAGCGCATCTATTTCGCGCACCAGATGGCCTTTACCCAAACCGCCAATTGCTGGATTACAGGACATTTCGCCTATTTTATCAGCCCGCATTGTAATGAGAGCTGTTTTTGCCCCCATGCGCGATGCCGCAGAGGCCGCCTCGGTTCCTGCGTGACCACCGCCGATAACGATAATATCAAAGCTGTTTTGCGCGCTACGTAATGACGCCATAATGCTTTATCCCAACCATATTCAGCAAACCGCCCCTAAAACAGCGTTGCCATGGCTTATAATACTGCAAAAATCCAAGGGGAACCCTTATGATAAGGAGGGAAGATTAAATTGTTTCACGTGAAATGTCAAAGACACAGGCTAGATACCTGCTGTCTATTTCCCAATACAAAACCGGCTGAAAACATGGTCTAGCACATCCTCAACATCAACATGACCTGTAATGCGGCCCAATGCTACAGCGGCGGCGCGAAACTCTTCGGCAACAAGCTCGCTTTCTGTCTCCATATTAAGCGGCACACTATCGCTTAGATGGCCAAAAGCCGCCGTAAATGCTGCCCTGTGACGCGCTCGTGTTATCAGAGCAGAGCTACCATCAAGATTAAGCGATGGTACCATTTCACTTAGCTGGGCTTCAATCTTCGCGCCAGCATCCTGCTCCTGTAGGCTGATATAGATGATATGGGGGTCTAGGTGCTTACCTGATAGTTTTTCTGGTAGTTTTTCTAATATATTTTCTGGGATGAGCCCCATATCTGCTTTATTGACAATAATGAGGCAGTCACCTGCTGCCCATTGTACCAGCTCGGAGACTGTCTGGGACCATCCTGCACGACTGCCATCAACGATAATCATCAGAATATCAGCGTCACGCGCCCGCTCTTCGGCCCTGCGTATTCCCTCGCCTTCTATCTCATCACGCGTCTCACGCACCCCGGCCGTATCAAGTAAGGTAAGCGGAATACCGCTGATATCAATTTTTGTCTCCAGAACATCCCGTGTCGTTCCAGCGTGGTGGGACACAATAGCGACTGAACGGCCTGTCAGCAGGTTGAGGGCTGTTGATTTCCCAGCATTTACTGGACCAACCAGCGCTGCTGTTAAGCCGTTTCGGATAATCTCACCGCGCCGACCATAGTCCAAAACATCTCGCAGATTATCAAGCAATAACTGCCGTTTAGATGTGATATGCGCCACCGTTTCAGGCGGCAACTCTTCATCAGCGAAATCTATCAATGCCTCAAGCAACGCAGATAACTCGATAATATCCTGCCGCCATGCTAAAACCGGCTTTGAGAGTGTGCCTTGCATTTGAGCTGCCGCTTGCCGGCGCTGAAGAGACGTTTCTGCATCTATCAGGTCGGCAAGACCTTCGGCTTGGGTGATATCCATTTTACCATTTTCAAGCCCGCGGCGCGTAAATTCCCCTGCAACCGCAACACAAAAACCAGGCGCTGCTGAAAGTATATCAAGAATCTCAGAGATGACTGCCTGCGAGCCATGACAATGAATTTCGATTATATCCTCGCCCGTCGCTGATGCTGGCGCTGAAAACGATATAATAATCACATCGTCAAGCACTGAGCCGTCTGATGCCTTCAAAGATGCCCTGCATGCCCTACGGTCACCCACCATCTTAACACTAAATAGCGATGGTGCTGTGTGCGCCTGCGGTCCGCTTATCCGAATAACCGCTAGAGCTGAACGTCCCGGAGGTGTGGCAATCGCGAAGATAGTTGATGATGACTGCATAATTTAATCAATGCCAATGAAAATGTTAATGGTGCTAGGCTACTATATCACTGACACTCTATCACAAAGAATAAAGATTATAACACACAAGGAGGAAGGATTATGACTCAGCACGCAAGATTATCCGAGACAAGACCATTTGAGGCGTCCAGCAGTATCAAAACTGAGCTTGGCTATATGAGAGCCCTTTGCTCACCCCGCGGCGTAGCCCAGCTTGTCTGGCAACAACAGCCTTTTAGCGCTGCCGATGATCAAGAAAGTGATGTTTCACGTGAAACAATCGCCCAATTATCCGACTATCTTGCTGGTCAACTTACCAAATTTACCATCCCGCTTGATTTTTCATCACGCTCATCCGCTGCTCAGCGCTGGCTGGAGGTGATGAATGATATCCCCTACGGCCAGACAATAAGCTATGCTGACTACGCGGCATTATGGGGAAATAGAAAAGCTTCACGCGCCGCAGGTCTTGCCTGCCAGCAAAACCTGCTACCGATTATTTTACCCTGTCACAGAATTGTGCAGAGTTCTGGTGGGTATGATAATTATAGTGGGGGTGATAAAACAAACCCACGTGACCCCAATAACATCAAGCGAAAACAATGGCTTATTAATTTAGAAGCCCAGAATAGCTAGCTATTCATTTGTTCGAAGAAATCATCATTCGTCTTCGAGTGACGCATCTTATCAGACAGAAACTCCATCGCGTCTACCGGGCCCATCTGCATCAGAATACGGCGCAGGACCCACATCTTCGATAATGTGCCCTTATCAACCAGCAGCTCTTCTTTACGTGTGCCTGATTTGGTAATGTCAATTGATGGGAAGACGCGCTTATCAGCCAGCTTTCTGTCAAGTACGACCTCACTATTGCCCGTACCTTTAAATTCTTCAAAGATAACTTCATCCATGCGTGAGCCAGTATCAATTAGAGCTGTTGCAATAATTGTTAGCGAGCCACCCTCTTCAATATTACGGGCCGCGCCAAAGAACCGTTTTGGGCGTTGCAATGCATTTGCATCAACGCCGCCTGTCAGCACCTTGCCCGACGAGGGGACAACAGTGTTATAAGCCCGCGCAAGCCGCGTAATCGAATCAAGAAGGATAACAACATCACGCTTATGTTCAACAAGGCGTTTTGCTTTTTCTATAACCATATCAGTAACTTGGACATGACGAGACGCTGGCTCATCGAAGGTTGAGGAGATGACTTCCCCATTTACCGAGCGCTGCATGTCTGTTACTTCTTCTGGCCGCTCATCAATAAGCAGAACAAGCAGATAAACTTCGGGATGATTTTGCGAAATCGCGTGTGCGATAGACTGCAACATCATTGTTTTACCGGTGCGTGGCGGCGCAACAATAAGACCACGCTGGCCTTTCCCCATTGGTGAGATAAGGTCGATAACCCGCGGCGTATTATCCTTGTGGTCGGGATCGAACGGTAATTCGAAAGTAAGCTTCTCATTCGGATAAAGCGGCGTTAAATTATCGAAATTAATCCGATGCTTAACAGCTTCCGGGTCTTCAAAGTTAATCGTTTCAACTTTCAGTAGGGCAAAGTATCGCTCACCATCCTTAGGGCCTCTAATCTCGCCTTCAACTGTATCGCCAGTACGTAATCCGAAACGACGCACTTGGCTGGGCGAGATATAAATA
>Ga0115563_1002729_pt1 | contig 12797 bp, 8 predicted proteins | sample COGITO_mtgs_1105_2_FD_87198 | JGI IMG/M metagenome (GOLD analysis project Ga0115563, IMG submission 87198) | Pelagic marine microbial communities from North Sea - COGITO_mtgs_110519 | ecosystem: Environmental > Aquatic > Marine > Epipelagic | place: Germany:Helgoland, sampling site Kabeltonne...
TCCGAACCCAATAGGGGCCAGACTTCAGGGATCGGGGTACTGTAGGTCTGAAAGAGGGTCTGGGGTTTTAGGGGGCTTCCCTGAAACGGTATAAACAGTGTTCAAATCCAGCTCCCGCAACCAAAATAAACACAGCAATTACAAAACGTTACTAGCCATCCTCGGGTGGGGCCCTTTGATGGAGGAATGCGTGATGCTACAGCGGTGCTAGGTTTGACGCGTCTCACGCTTAAGACTGCTATCCTATGCCGACGAACTGCGTTTGTTGTCTAGAGAAATTTCGCTCAGCATGTGGTCATGTTTTGAGCGATTCTGAGGGCATTATTCAAACCGGCCTATCGGAATAGGGCAAAGCTGGCCAAGAAATCGGTTAGAGATACGCTTGCCTACGGGGCAGGTCGCAGCATCATTGCTCCCTCCTCGCAACGCCAAATACCCCAGATTGATGCGTAAACAACGAGTGCTGCAATCGATGCCAAAATGGCTCATCCGGTCAGGCTCTTGCGTGCCCCAGAGGGACCAGCCTATGTCACGGGTGGTGATATGATTACGATCAACGTTATTTACCACGGAACTTGTCAAGCAAGGATTGGCAATCGACTGGCCAAAGTCCTCAAGTGGCAAATATAACCATCTTGAGGTCTTAGGCACCCGCAAATAGCTATGCCTTGTTCCACGCACGCCAAAAAGGCAGGATGCATACTGGGGATAGATTCAACGGACGCATGAACAACGCAAGCAAGGAAAATGGAGAAACGGACCAAACCAGACAGATGAGCCAAACTCTGAATCGGTTTAGACCCGCACTGGTTCCCAAAACCCCAACAAGCGAAAATTTGCAGATGCTTAACTATGGAGTTGCTTCGCTTGCTTCCTTGGCCGCCAAATAGAGCTCGCAGAAGTCTTTACCTAAAGGCTCGCTGGCGGGCATTTGAATGACGGCTTGATCCCAGGTGACATTACCTTCGATCACCATCAGCCCATGCTGTGTGTATGCAATATCCCAACCCACAAAACAGATATCGGTTAGCAGATCGTGAGAGCGCATTGCTAGGGCCGGAGCGTCATTGAAATTCTCTAGCATGGTCCCTGTGATCGGGGTATTGGTATATGGATGAACATCAAAGAACCGATAGCTCCCAAACTTCTCCATCGCGGTGGTCAAGTAACCCGAAGCGTCAATATTCGCGGCTATGCCGCCGGCAGCGAAATTATCAATGTCGACTTGACCAACGGGCATACGCAGCGATGAACGCAGATGCTTTGATGCCTGACCAGGCAATTTGTAAGTCACGACGCGAATTGAGCACAACGCGCCAGAACTGAACTTCTTTAGTGTTTCAGCATTGCGCAGTTTGAGTTGGATAAGAATGGTTTCGCCCTTTGCCATCTCTTTGAAGTACTTCAAAAGTTGTGGTTCTGTAAAAGACTGTTGATCATTACTCCAGGTCTGTGAAGGCTCCTTGTAATTCCAAGCTTGCCCACCACTGCCGCATGACTGTTCGTTGAATTTCGAAAAAAGATCTTTTTTTGGTAAATGAGGACCGTCAAGCATCACCACACCCTGATCTGTTGCTGTCGCTACGATGTTGGCACAAGGCAGGTTTTGCTTGCGGCACATGTCTTCGAAGGCGGCTTTGTCAATCAATGGTTGTGTGTCTTTATTTCGACTCAGCCAATTCAGCAGCGCATAGTGTTCATATCTTTGAAGATAGTCTGGAGCGCGCCGTCTGTTGTGGCGATCCCACATTCTGAATCGAAAGCAAGATTCAATACTCATGTTATGCCGTATCATCAAATACCAGAACATCCAGAAAATGGCGCCACGAGACATATCGACACCGTGCAGTTTGCTGTCCAGTTTCGGCGTGGCGCTTATCGCCAAGACGATAGCTCGCAAAGGCCAATAGGCCGTGAAAAACGCGATTTTCAAAGCACTGCGCTGTCGGCCGTCTGGGTTAAGTGCGTGCCGGTGAACGACACTCACGGGGTCTTTTGCATACGCGAAAGAAAAGTACGGGAGGCAAACGTGGCATGTGTCTATGAGGGTACGTTGCCGTATCTTCTCTAGAATATTGATCATCTTATTATGCTCGCCTTAAAATTTATACACTACGCACCAATAAGTTAGGTCGACAAGAGGGTCGAATGCAATTGCGCCTTCAAAAGCTATAAGACCCGAACCAAAAAAACTCCGCACCAACGAACGCAGGTCAGAGTGATATCACTTGAAGGAGATGAGCTTCACAGATTCATGATAGCCTGCAACTTTTGAATGGTCACTTTTCGTGAAAACTCCTCGACTACCCTCTGGCGCCCTTTTTGCCCGAACGATCGACCCATCGCTCTGTTCTTCATCAAAATAATTATGCGTTCGGCCATGCCTTCCACGTCGAGCTCGGGCACGAGAAATCCAGTTTCGCCATCCAGCACGGCTTCGGGAATGCCGCTGTGCAGGGTGGAAACGACGGGAATTCCGACTGCCATCGCCTCAAGAATGGCGACAGGTAAACCCTCAGTGTCGCCATCTTTGGCGGTGACTGAATGCTGCAAGAAAATGCTCGAACGACGCATTGCTTCTTGCACTTGCAGTTGCGTTGCCATGCCTGGTAGAGAAACGCTTTCCTGCAGATTTAGACGCTTAACCTCATTTTCGGCCTCGGCGTACAAAGGACCATCGCCCATCATCTCTAATGTGGCTTCAGGGAAGTGCTTTTTCACCAATGCAAAGGCTGCTATCGTCGAAAGCGGGGATTTCTTTTCCGTAAATCGACCAACAGACAGCAAATGGTCGCTTTCGGCCGCCGGCAGAACGGCCGCCTCGGTCTCTACTCCGCAAGGAACCACATGTAGTTTTTCAACGGGACAGCCCACATTGGCAAGATTGTTGGCAATGAACCTAGATGGTGCGATAACCCCAGCAGCCTGAGCAAAGAGCCTCTGATAGTCTTGTACGATTCCAGGGGTATTCAGCATCTTAGAAGCATCAACACCATGAAAGTGCACAAACAACCGGCACCTCGCAATACGTGTTGCGTCGAGCAAATTCATGGCTGTAGGACCATATTCTGCCATCAAGATCTTGACATCAAAACCTTGCAAGATCGACGCCAGGTATGCGTCGCGTGACTTCAAGAACCGAGAAGGTGACATGATGGATGAAATCAGAGACGCAGTGCTTGCATTCTGATGAACCATGATGGGCCAACGTTTCGAATACATGATGAGGGGCGCATCAATAGGAATACTGCGCCCCCGTCTTTCCGCGATGAGTAGAGTCCGGCCCGGCGCAAGGTAATGTGCATGAGTCCGGATGAAAGTTTCAGACGGCTTATTGAAGCCGTTGGCCGCTAGCGCAAACATGACCTATCCAAGTTGTGGCACAAAGGACCTTGTATATGTACTTGTAGCAGTGGTCTACTACCATTAGTTCTTGTTTATTAATATCACACCTCTACGCGCCGGAATCTAATAAACATGCGTCACGTACACTTGCTTGATACTTCTGTGGCTTCCGACAACTTGGGAGATGAGATAATCGTAAGTGAGGTGCGAAAGTATGTGTCTGCTCACTTTGGCGATGCATATATTTCATCTTCGTCAAGTCACGACGGTTTGGGGCATTATGGACGCAAGTTAGCCGAAGACGCCGATCTGGTCTTGATGTTGGGCACAAATGCCCTGTCTGCAAAGTATCAAAGACGAGGCCATTTTGTCTGGTCTGTTGGGCGCCGTGACTTTGAGGCCCTAGAGGGGAAAGTCGTTTTTGTCGGAGTTGGTGCTAGTACCGCCAATCAGGATGTTCATCCTCGACAAGCACGCTTGCTAAAGCGTTTGCTATCCCCGCAGTATAAACAATCTGTCCGAGATGAGACGGCAAGGGGAATTCTGGAGAGTATCGGCATATCGGCGATCAATACGAGTTGCCCGACTCTTTGGCGGTACTCCGCTGAAATGCCTCCTATACCTTCAAAATCTGCTCCGGCAGTTTGCTTCATGTTGACTCAGCACAAAGCAAGCGAGAACGACTGCAAGTTGATACAGAGTCTTCGGAAGTGTTATCAAAAACTGTATTTTTGGCCGCAACAGCTACGTGATCTGGGATACCTGAAACAGCTCACCGACATCTCTGATATCGAGATCGTCACGCCACAGCTTGAAGCCTATGACAACTTGCTGGCAAGTACTGATGTCGACGTTGTCGGTACGCGGTTACATGGAAGTATAAGAGGTCTGCTTCACAAGAGGCGAAGCCTCGCGATAGTCATCGACAATCGTGCACGCGACATTGGGCGCGAAACGGGCCTACCGACGCATTCCCGTGATGAGCTTGGCGATCAGCTAGTCCAGAGGCTGAGTGAAGGGTTTCGAACCGAATTGAATTTGCCTGTTAATAGCATTGTTTTGTTCCTTGCGCAGTTTGTTAAAACTCCAATCAATAGACCATAGATTATTCATTGAATGCAACGCATACGACATTTTCGATACTTTGATCTATCCTTTGAACTGTTTTCGGCTAAGATTCCTGCAAATAACCTTTAGGAACGCTTAATGATAAACAGACTTCGGAAAATTAGACGCGTCGTAGGTTTTCGTGTTCCCCGATCAAAGGTGATAGCAACTGTTCAACAAGAAGGATCATTTGCCCGAATAAAATTTGGCGACCAAACTCTTACATACAATATCTTGAATCATGATCTAGCGCAGCATGAGACATACGACTTTGCAGCATTAATCATGGCCGCATTCTCTATGTCTCACAACATTGAAATTGAACTTTCATTCAAGATTTCAAAGACTATGGCTCAAAGGCTTGTTGATATTGAAAAGGTTTATGGCCTTTGGTCGCTGGACACCCTTGCGCCACTCAGGGTCAACACAACTGCAATTGTTGATCCCGACCTCCCCACGACACGTTTGAAAAGCGGCGTGATATGCCTAAGTGGTGGTTTAGATTCACTGAGTGCAGCAATATCGGCGACCCAATCCAACAGCGTTTCTCATGCTCTTTTGATTGCTGGTGCCGACTATCCTTCAGCGCAGGATCCTGGCTTCTTACAACTAAAAGACCGCGTCGGGCGACTTTCGTCGCGCCTCAAGTTAAAAACTCTAATCATGGAAACAAACGTCAGGCAGTTGGGCATCAATTGGGACATGATGCACGGCTTTAACCTCGGCGCTTGCTTGCATTTTTTGTCACCGTATCTTTCTCACGGGAGTTTTGCGCAAGACGACACCAGCTATCAGCAAAGGTTTCGAGGACCATGGGGCAATTTCAGTTACGTGCCAACTCTTTTGCGCACAGAAGGGTTCGATCTCCAGACATATGGTGAAGAATTTGACCGTGTCGACAAGCTGCGGCATGTCCTGGAATATGATGAGCGCCTTCTTTCAGATTTGTCGGTTTGCTTTGCCGACAAGACGCTGGGCGGGAACTGTGGTCGATGCTTCAAGTGCGTAATCACGCGGGCGGGATTTCATGCGCTAGATATACCCCAAAAGGATTGTTTTGTTGATACATCTAGCATTGCGACTGCTGTCAAGGCGTTTCGAACGCCACGAAAAATGTCGGCGGTACGTGGCCAGATGATCCGATGCTCCGAATTACTCGCGGTCTTGCCTGATGGGGAAGTCAGGGATGCCTTTGTCCAGATGAACAAGCGTTTGCATCGACGTTATGATCTATTTGCAGCGCCCATTTAGCGACCATCTATCAATGAATATATTGGACGCTTCATGGCGATGTTTGGGCAGCTGAGCTCTACGATGCTGTTACCCCAGCCAATATTTCTCTGCAAAACGGTTCTACTAAGGAGCTCGCGCTAGCCAGTCTCAGGCTTCGTTTCCGTACCGCCCGGAATCGGATCATCATCCTTGGGCTCAACTTCAGCTTTACCAGAACACCGTCCCTTTCTTCTTACGCTTTTTGGATGGTTTGGCGTAACAAGACTTCAACCCAGCGACATGGAAACTGCGATCGCAGCGGGTAAGGTACCTTTGGCTATCATAACTGAAGCGGACAACGATACTCGAATGGAGTGGTTCCTTCCGGCGGTACCATTCATACTGCGACTTGTCGCTCGTTGTTGCCAGTCATTGGAGGCAGGCGCAGCCAAGGTCGGCTTTCGCACATTTACGGCCCCACACCCTTGCCAGAGCGGACCCTTCATACGATAGAATCGCCTTGGTCAAGATTGAAAAGCTTGCGATATGCAGCGTTCGACCGGGCTAGTTCGGCGTGGCTGTCGAATCCAGCAACACGGCCATTGTCAAGCATCAGAATCCGATCCACATAGTGCAGAGTGGATAGGCGATGGGTCACGAAAACAACTGTCGCGTAGTCCAGATGGTCGGCGATCATCGACATGATTAACCTTTCGTTTTGTGCATCCAGCGCGCCGGTCGCTTCATCAAAGATGTAGATGCGCGACTTTTTAGCAATTGCCCTTGCGATACCCACCCTTTGCCGCTGACCACCGGACAAATTCGCACCGTTTGGCCCGACCTGCGCATCAAGGCCTTCATCCCGGTCCGCGAGCATCTCCTTTAGTTGTGCTCGCTCTGCGATGATGTCGATCTCTTCATCGGTTACACTGGGATCCCCGTCGCGGATGTTTTCGCGGATCGATCCGTCAAAAAGAAAGACGTCCTGATTAATATATGCAATCGCTTGCTGAATGCTATCTCGCCTGACATCTTTCAGGTCCAGCCCGCCGATATGGATGCTGCCCTCACTAGGGTCATAGAAGCGCAAGATTAAATCTGTCAGCGTACTCTTTCCAGCACCCGATCGACCGACGATAGCGACACGCTCAGCTGCGGCGATTTCGAAGCTCACGTTCGTCAGCGCCGACACATTCTTTACATACTCAAAGTTAACGTTTCTGAATTCGACACCTAAATCGGATCTGTCAAAATGCTCTGTGCCATTTTGCAGATTTTGGGTTGGCGCATCGAGAATCGCATAGAGCCTTTCAACGTGGAAAATGGATTTTTGCAGTTCGACCCATGTCTTGGACAGGCGCTCAGCGGGCTGATAAGCTAAAAGGAACGCGGTGATGAAAGCGGTGAACTCCCCCGGTGACTGCCCTTGGGTGATTGTCTGCCATGAGGCGTAAATCACGAACAGACCAATTACGACACCTCCGATTGCCTCCATCACGGGGATTGTGGTCGAAGTGATCCGCGAAAAGCCGAGCAGGCGTTCCTCAAGCAAGTCTACAGCATCATCGAACCGTTCGATGGATTTGCTCTCCAGACCGTAGCTTTTGACGGTCTTGATCCCTTGAAACGCTTCCGAACCGACCGCAAATACTGCCCCAGTCAATTCGTTTTCAGCCCCTGCAAGTGCACGAACTTTTCGCGACAAAAAGCCAACGAGAAAAATAATCATTGGAAACAGGACTGCCGTCGCAAGTGACATCAGCGGGTCCTGAAGGATCATCACAGCCACCAAAGCAGCAACCGTCAGCGCGTCGACAAAAAGTCGGTTACTTATACCAACCACAGCTGAACCGCTGGCGTTTCCCAAGAGCCGGATTTGAGCCATTTGTTTTGAAGCATGTTTGCCAAAAAAATGGACCATGTCATTCATAATCACCTTGTGAAATGCGCGCTTTTGATACTCCGAGGATATCGATCGCTTGATGGAAAACGCCACAACCGAATTTGCGTACTCGAAAATGCTCTTGGTGATAGCTACGCCCATCACCAGCAGTGCTACTCCTACTGCGGCGGTGGCATCGTCTGCCACGAACACATCGTTCACGATCAGACGGGTCGAATAGGCCAGAGCGGCAGTGAAGGTCGCAATTCCGACAATGCAGAAAAAGGTCAAGGCGACCTTTTTCCACCGCGGCGGGAGTGTTTCGGATAAAAGTCGCTTGGCGACCCGGAGGGTGTTGTTCATCTGATCGCGACCTTGTAGCGTTTGCTGCGCAATCATCGCTTTATAGCAATCGAACCGAAGGATGAAGTCCTTCGCGCAGCCTACCGACACAACAATCGGCTTTGCTGAATGTTCATCAGAATGGACCTCAAGAAGCAAAGGAACAAAAGCAACGGCCCTGTTTTTACGCCTACAGCGATTGCCTTTGCCCTTGGCAATACCCATGCTACTGAATTGACCTACTCCAACATAGAGAGTGCGGACCTTGTTAAAAAAACTCTTCAGTCGACCAAACGGCAGGTTGTCCTCTAGTCTTGGTCCTGCTGCCAAAACTGTTAATGCGACTGGCCTGCAAGGGCGCAGGATGTTTATCGGACTTGGCGCAATGAAATGCGGCACGACCTGGACTTCACAATATCTCAAGGATCATCCGGACGTTTTTCACTCTCCGATCAACGAAATGAATTTTTTTAATAGGCAAGATAGAAATGAGCTAGACGGTCCGCTGCCAAAGCACTGGCGTCGGATGTATCAAGAAATTCTATTGAAAGAGCAAAGGGCGCCTCAACTAAGAAAATCTCAGTTTGAAAAACTTAAGGCGATCGCCGAACTTGATCGCATGCGGAGCACAGACGACTACTTGTCGTACTTTGATGCTCGCATCGCAAATGAGCAGATATTTGGTGAGATATGCCCACAGTATTGGGGGCTTTCCTCTTCCGCTTATCGGCGTATCGTGGACATGGGTATTGAAACAAAGTTCTTGTTTTTCATGCGTGATCCGACCGAACGGCTTGCCTCTCATTTCCAGCATAGAATGCGCAGCCGTGAATTTGATGTCGACGAGGCAACTAAGGAACTGTGTCCCGGAAAGTCCGCATTTGACCGATCAAATTATATGCACACCCTGCGAAACTTTGAGTCGTCTGGAGTAAAACAGCCTTTGGCCCTTTTCATCTACGAGGATATGTTTACGACGGCGTCGATCGCCCGTCTGTGCGATTTTCTTGAAATCAAGCGTATGCCCGCGGACTTCGACAGGCAGGTGAATGTCTCGCTGGGCATGAAAGTGACCGCCGACCAAAAACTCCGTATTCGCGAAAAGCTTGATCCTGTATATCGCGAACTGGCTGTCCATTTCGGAGATAAGAAACCAGTTAGTTGGAAGTGGTCAATTTGATCATTTCGCATCTATACAACCTAATTCGTCTGTTGCTAGAATTTGACCGAGTTCGAGACAGCACGTTGCTGGTCTATGTTTGCTCGTTGGGCTGCGACGCATTCCCAATGTTAATCTTTTTACGCGTTGGAGTCATAGAATATAAATGGAAACGCCAAGGCGGCCCCTGACTAGCGACGAAGCAGCTGCCATATCAGAGGCCTATAGTGGGGCCGCTGTGACCCTGCAATACGGGATCAATGATGCGATATGGCAGGCCGCCATGTCGCCCGACAAGACGATCATGCTTGTGACAGGCGACCGAGTTGCTGCATTTGGGATTTCCGAGAAACTAAAGTCCAGCGATGTGCAGTCCATGCCATTGATCCATGTCGCAGATCTCGGCCCGGTTGGCAGGTGGGCCAAGTCTGGCAAAATCGACCCACAGCAGTTCTTTCGGGACTATCCGCTTTCGATCTGGGGTTTGACCGGCCTCCAAAGCCCCGACGTTGTTTTCGTCGACGGGCACTGCAAGGCCGCGTGTTTTGCAGCTGTCTGCTGCTACGCCAAGAAGACCACACGCCTTTTCTTCAGAGACTATGCGACCACGTCCCATAAGGAGGCCATCGAGAGTCTCTGCGAACCAACACGTATGATCGGGCGGATGGCTGAGTTTCAAATTCAACCCCACATCTTGCCCGATCAAGACCTACCCAACCTTTTTGAACGGTTTTTGCCGCCATGGCTTGAGAGCAAAAGCTCAACCAATGACGACGAGAGTAGGGCCGCGCGTATTTCCGTAAGTCCTGACCAGGCGCTCGATGTCCCACTTTCGGATAGGGGTTCCGAAGAGCCAAAGCGGAAAAATAAGTCGCTCATGATCGGCTTGGCGCTCTCGACACTGCCGGTTTCAGTGCCCTACCTCTTGTTCCGGAGTTGGCGTAAATCCAAGCGCAGACGCGCAAAGTTCCTGGTAGACACACCGTCTATTGTCAAGGAACGCCACAACGGCAAGATCGACAGAATCGATGTGCCACTGCAGGCAGCAATGGCGGAGCAAGAAGACGATTTTGTGCTCTACCGGATCATCGGGAATGACCTGGAGCCACGCTCGCAATACGGCCAGTCGAGGCGCAATGTTCAATTTATCCTCGATCATGAACCTGCGTTCGCGGGTTGTACAAAAGTCTGGTTGCTGAACAAGATTGTTGATCCTGCTGCTGAGGATGAGATCATTGGTCTTTTGGAGGATTATGGCCAAGAGTACTTGCGAATTCCGTTCGCATTTTCAGAGTATGAAACGATCCCCTTCGATTTTTCCCTGCTTCCGGGGAGCGAATTCCTCGCGAGCGCAGGTTTTCGAGAACTCAGCTACGAAGCAAGGCTGCGTGCGGTGGTGCAAACTTACAGATTGAAGAACAATTATGCGATGAACAACAACGGCGCGCGCAATACCGCTTTGGAAGATGGAAAAGCTAGGGCCAAATGGATTCTACCTTGGGATGGGAATTGCTATCTATCTGATGATGGTTGGGAAGAAATCCGTGAGGCTGTGCTCGCCAACCGCCACCACCAATATTTCACTGTACCTATGGCGCGCTTTGCAACAAACGAAGAGCTCTTATCGCATACTAAGCGCCCAGAGCCTAAAGATGAGCCGCAACTGATCTTCCGGCGTGACGCGGCAGAGCGCTTCGACACAGCGCACCCTTATGGCCGACGACCCAAGGTTGAGTTTTTGGCCCGCCTTGGCGTTGAGGGGATTTGGAACGCCTGGCAGATGGATCCTTGGGATTTACCCATTGGGACATCAAAAAAAACGGCGGAACCTGTACAGAATGCGGGCTGGGTCGCGCGGCTGGCGTCTGGCAAACCCGATTTGGATGGTACGAAGGCCGGTACCGGCAAGGCCCGTATGACTGCGCGGCTAGAGTCGGTCATGTTGACGCTGAACAGATTAGATGAGGAGGCCTTGCGTCGTCGCGCATCCTTCTATCGAGCCAATGTTGATGCAGACGGTCATCTTCCCGATGCCAAGGGGCCCCTTAGGCGAAATGTCGCCGCGCAGTAGGGTGATGACATAGGGGATAATTGTGTCGCGCGCAGCATCTGACGACGCTGACTCTACGATCCTTTAGGCTGTATTGGCGAGAGCAATATCACTTTAATAATTCCTTTGAACATGCGACGATTTATATTTAGTAGAGTAACGTAGAATAACATGTTTCTTAGTCACAATAGTTGAGTAGGAAACCATGACACGGTCATCACATTTTTTGGTGAAGATCAACTGAGATTGAGGTTGCAGGATGCTTGAACAAATGGCAAATCCCCGTTGTTCCATCATCATACCGACCCGCGACCGCCCCGAACTTCTTGTGCGGGCAACTTTGTCAGCGCTTCTCAATACTCCTAAAGACAGCGAGATCATTGTCGTGGATGATGCCAGCGCGGTTGCCGCGTCGGATGCCCTTTCGGAAATTCACGACGCCAGACTGCGGGTTATCACGAGCGACGCCTCGGGTGGTTGCGGCGGTTCGCCCGCCCGCAATGTTGGTGCCCAGCATGCAAGAGGCGCAGTGCTGATGTTTCTGGACGATGATGATGAACTTTTGCCCGGTTACTGTGATCTTTTGCTGGAATTCATCGTTCCAACCGGTGCCGATTTTGGCTTTGGCCTGCGTCAGTTCCAGATCTCTATGGCAGACGGCAAGACGATCTCACGTTTGGAAAACCGCAAACTGCCCGATGGTTTCGTGTGTCACAACGTGCATTTCAAAAGAAAGGCTTTCCCTTTCAGCGCCGGGTTCTGGATGACACGGGATGCGTATGACACCATCGGACCAATGTCTGAAAGACTGACAACGAATTCTGATACCGAATATGCCTGTCGTTTGTACAGCGCGAAACTACGAGGCTGGTACTGCGCTAGACCTGCTGTAAAGATCACCCTTGGCATGCTTGTTGCAACAGGTCAGCGACCCCAAACCACAAAGTTAGCAAAGTCGGAACACCGCGCCGCCGCGTTTCAAGAAATTGCAGAGAAACACAATGTATTCTTGCGATCTGACAGCGGAGCAGCGGAATTTGTCTATTCACGCTGGATAAAACACGCCTTTCGATCTGGAAAGCACAACCAGGTCTATGCCTCCATCTTGCAGCTTCCACATGTCGCAACCCGTGCAAAGCTACTTGCTTTCTGTAGTCTGTATGCAGCATCTACGGCATTCAGGCGGTTCAAAACACCGAGTGCATGATGCATAGGCGAAATCCATGAATACTCCTAAAATATCAGTGATCATCCCGACATACTTGGACTGGGATAGGCTCCAGCATTGTCTTGCTGCACTGGTAGTCCAGAGTCTGCCATTAGACGACTTTGAAATCATCATATCGAACAATGAACCATCAGCCTTACCCCCCGATGGGTTCACGCTTCCACAGAATGCGAGAATGATTGTGACTGCTGTGCCAGGATCATATGCGGCCCGCAATGCCGCCGTTTCAGTTTCTCGCGGATCAATACTAGCCTTTACGGACTCTGATTGTGTCCCAGCGCAGCAATGGCTGACGGCAGCCGTCACAATATTCGAAAACGATCCTGCAGTCTGTCGCATTTCAGGGCCGGTTCAGCTCTTCGTGCCAGATGGGAAGTGGACCGCAACGGCTCTTTATGACCGGACATTCATGTTGCAGCAAGAAAAATTCGCGGCACTTGGCAAGGCTGCAACTGCAAACACACTTGCCCGA
>Ga0115563_1002749_pt1 | contig 12738 bp, 12 predicted proteins | sample COGITO_mtgs_1105_2_FD_87198 | JGI IMG/M metagenome (GOLD analysis project Ga0115563, IMG submission 87198) | Pelagic marine microbial communities from North Sea - COGITO_mtgs_110519 | ecosystem: Environmental > Aquatic > Marine > Epipelagic | place: Germany:Helgoland, sampling site Kabeltonne...
AAGTCATTTGGCTTGGCGGTTGGAGTATGCGGAGACCTTAACCCGTCCCTTTCACATTGTGAACCGCCAGAAACCATCCTAACTGTACAGCAACAGGGAAAATGGAGGAGCAGAGCATGCACTTCAGAAACAGGTCTTCGTCAAATGCGCTCATGTGTCAGCCCTTCAATTTGATTGCGACATTCTTTGTCTGCACGTAATTCCACAAGGCTTCACGGCCCTTTTCGCGGCCATAGCCGGATTTACCGTAGCCACCAAAGGGCGTTTCCACCCCGCCTGCATACCATTCGTTCACAAAAACCTGCCCCGCCCGCAACTGCCGTGCGGCGCTTGTGGCCCGATCCAGATTGTTCGTGAAAACGCCATCAACCAAGCCATAAGGCGTGCCGTTCGCGATCTTGATCGCCTCGTCATCGGCAGAGAATTTCAGGACGGAAAGAACCGGGCCAAAGACTTCGCTCTGGGCGATTGTCATATCTGGCGTGACATTGGTCAGGATCGTCGGCTCAAGAAATGCTCCGGGCGTATTCAGCTTGTGCCCGCCGGTCGCAACAGTGGCCCCTTCATGCTGTGCGGCCGTTATCATGGCAACGGCGCGGTCGCGCTGCGCGTCAGACACCATCGCGCCCATCGTCGGGCCAAAGTCGGGCTGATCAATCCCTGGTTTGACGATCAGCGATTGGGCAACACCCACCATACGCTCGACCAATGCGTCATGCACGCTGTCATGGACAATCACGCGGCTCATCGCCGAGCAGACCTGACCTGCGTTGAAATAGATGCCCCAGCGTACGTCAGTCTCGAAGGCCTCAAGGTCGGCATCATCATGGACAATGGCAGCCGATTTGCCGCCAAGCTCCAACACGCACGGAACGACGTTCTGCGCAGCAGCCGTCGCGATGGCGATCCCTGTTGGTACTGATCCTGTGAAAACGATCTGGTTTACATGCGGGTGCGCGGACAGAGCCGCTCCTGCCTCATGGCCCAACCCGCACAGGATATTCACCGCGCCCTTTGGCAAGCCAACCGCCTCAGCCGCATGGGCGAACCATGCATTGCTGAGCGGTGTGAGTTCGGGTGTCTTGATGACGCAGCTATTGCCCGTCGCGAGTGCGGCCGACAGCGAACGCGCAGTCATTTCAACAGGATAATTCCAAGGGATGATTTGGGCGGAGACACCAAACGGCTCGTAGGTGGTGAAATCGAAGTAGTCTTTGCCAAGCGGGATCGAGCGGCCTTCGACGGTTTCAGCCTGATTGCCATAATACTCGAAATAGCGCGCAGCCCCTTCGACCTCGATCCGCGCCTCCCAAAGCGGTTTGCCCTGTTCGAGCGTCAGAACGGGGGCAATCTCGTCGATGTGGTCCAGCAAGAAGCGGCCCATTGCCTGCACCATCCGGCCCCGTTCTACGGGGCGCAGGTCCGATAGGTCGCCGGACATGTGGACCCGACGGGCCGCCATGACCGCACGGTCTACATCGCCCGCATCGGCAAGCGCCTGTTCCGCCAGTTTTTCACCCGTTCCGGGGTTGATAACATCGATGCGTCCCGCGCCGCCATCACACCACGCGCCGTCGATGTAGTTTTGCCAATAGGTCTTCATGTCGCTTTGATCCGGTGTTGGTAAAGGTGATCGTAATGCGGCTTCATCCGCCTGTGCACACGGCGCACGCGTTCGGGGGCATCGGCAACTTCGACGTAGCGGCGCGTCTGCGGCGTCAGGCCGGTGGATTGCGCCAGATTGGCGTGAAAGCTGCCCCCATCCCACCACGAATGGGCTGATGGATCTCCGCCCGGGGCCCATGACATCGCCTCTGGCAGAAACGGGATACCCACTGCATCGCAAAAGGCTGCGACCATGGCGTCTGGGTCTTCAAGCAGATCGTCGCTGTCGATCACGGGGGGCGGCGTGCCGTTCAAAGCGGTCAGCAGGTCGTACAGGGCGCGTTGCTCAGGAAAGCCGACCTCCAGCTCATCAAAGTCGGGCCATTTGTTATATATACTCGAGATCGTCTTGGCCGGATCGCGGATCAGGAAGGCATGGGTAAACTGCCCCAGAAAGTCGGGCGTCCACATGTGGTTGATGTAGTGGGGGAAATCCTTGAGGAAGACCGGACCTTTTTCGGCGCGGGCCTGAATGTCGTCCCAGACGCTTTCAATGGTCAGACCCTTGGTGGTTTTCTCCCCCTCTTTGAAACGCGGCCAAAGCGGGTCTTCGCCCTGGTACCACGCCTCGCCGAAAGGTTCGTGCAGGCAGTCGAGATCACCGCGCTGGCGCATCATCCATTCGAATGCGGTGGAGGTAGAACGCGGGATGGCCCAAAGTGCTATGATCTTATGCATGAAGGCTCTCCAACAGGCGGCTTTGCGGTGTGGTCGGCGCGATGCCGAGATCTTTCATGATCCGCCAATAAAGGGCGGTGTCATGGCCGATCACAGGCTTGCCCAAACGGGCCTCCATCGCACGGGCCAGATGCAGCGGTCGTTGCGGCAAACCCGACGGGCCAGAGCGGAAATTGCACATGCCGTTGATCAGATAGGCGTCAGCCTTTGGCGCCTTATCGGCCACGTAGGAAAAGCTCTGCTCAAACAAATCACCATCAAAAATCCAGCGTTTGGCATTGACCGTGGCCTGATCGGGGAACCAGCCCTGATCCACAAAATTGCCCGCCCAAAGCACATCGAACCCTGCTTCGCGCAGGAAGCCGGCGGTGCCCTGCCACCATTCGGGCCAGTGGTAGGCACCATTCAAGGCTACCTTTTCGATGCCCTGATCGCGCAAAGCCTCGACCATTGCGTAGCCGGCCATGTGAAACCGGGTCTCGTATTTGTCGGACAGGTCGGCGCAATGCTGACGGATGCCTTCAACGCCCAAACCGCTGGCATGGACCCAGTTTGACCCGACCTGCCCGCAGACATCGACCCCGTTGCGCGCCATGCAATGCACAAAATCATCGAGCATTCCAAAGTTCTTTTTACGCTGGTCCAGTCCATGCGCGTAGTCGGGCACATGTAGCATCCAGCCGTGCACCCCCACACTATCCGGCGACATGCGCAGGAAATCCGACGGGGCGGCGTCAAAATCAAACGGGGGGCAAGTGAAGCCGACCTGATGGGGGAACAGCTTTTGCTCTGCCGTCCATTGAGTGGGCATTAAGGTATCAGCCATCAATCGCTTCCTTCATCCAGCGTTGCAAATGCATGACGGGATGTTCGGAATTGACCCCGCCTTTCGGGTCCACCACCAGCGGGCCGGGCTTGTAACCGCGTGACTGCAACCCGCGCTGTACGCTTTCGACCAGATGAATGTCTTCCTCTACGGTCGTCGCGCGATCCTGCTTGGCCAGCAGGCGAACCTTTTCATCGTCAATCCCATCGACAGAATACCAGCCGCGCCAGACGACAACGTGGTCCTTATCCACCGCACGCCAGTGATAGGTGTTCAGCACATTGCCGGGGTAGACCTGAAACGACACCATCGGCCAGAGGAACCAGCTGGAATATTCGTCGGCATGCTCGAACCCCGAGTTGATGTCATAGGTCATCTGGTCCAGCGATTGGCATTCCGTTGTATGGCGCAGACACATGCCCTGCGGCTGGATGTCATAAGTCTCTGGCTTCACCACCCCATTGGCAAAAGTTGGGTGGTTCAAAGAGCAGTGATAGCATTCTGAATAATTCTCGACCGAGACCTTCCAGTTGCAGTTTTCGGGAATTTCCACCCATTCAAGCGGCTTCAACGCGGCCCAGTTGGGCACCCATTCTTCCAACTCGGCCCGCGCGCCCGGAAACCAGTCTTCCATCGGGGCGGCATCGGGATCAAGGTTCACAAAGACAAAGCCAAGGAATTCTTCAACCCTGACCTCGGTCAGGCAAACGGATGATTTGTCAAACCCGTCGACGGCCTTCAGGTTCGGGCCGGCGCGCAACTCGCCCGTCAATTCGTAGGTCCAGGCGTGATAGGGGCAAACGACAACCCGCGTTGTCCCGGACCCGCTGACCAGTTGATGGGCGCGGTGCTGACAGACGTTGTAAAAGACGCGGATTTTCTCGTCCCGGCCGCGGATCGCAAACAGGCTCTCGCCCGCAATTTCAAAGGTGGCGTAGGCGCCGACCCCCTCTACTTCGGATGCATGGCACCCAAATTGCCACGTGCGCGCCAGCAATCCTGCGCATTCCACCTCGAACACGCTGGCGTCGGTATAGTATCGCGCATCAAGCGACCGGATCGGTTCTGTCATTTGTCCTCCGCATAATACATGCCAAGCTGGTGGCGGCGTTTGTGAAAGGTCTCTACCCGCTCGACGATTTCTTCGCTGGCCACGGCAACGACGAAAGACAAAAGCGTCTCCAGCAGGGCAATGGTGCCGATTGACGACGGGAAAAACTGGGGCGTGTCGACCGAAACGACGAATCCGTGATCGGCACCGCGCAGGATCGGGCTGGCCGGACTGTCGGACAACGCGATGATTGTCATGCCTTGTTCGCGGGCAATCTCGACCGCTTTGACCACCTCTGTGCGGTAAGGCCGGCTGGTCATCGCGATGAGCACATCGCGGCCATCGGCCCAAGCCAGATCATCAGCCGGGGTTGACCCCGGCCGCGGGATCGCGTGGAATTCCGTCATGCCTGTCGAGGCGAGGTAGGTGAAATTCCGGACGACAGAATTGTTTACACCGACCCCCAGCGTAAAGACCCGCCGCGCAGCCCAGATCGCCTCGGCGGCGGCTTTCAGATCGTCGGTGGAGATTGCGGCAAATGTCTCTTCGATATTGCGCAGCGCATCCTTGAGCATATCCGCATAAAGCCCGCCGAGATCACCCGACTTGCGGATATCCTGCAGCCATCGCGCACGGTCGGGGAAGTCGGCAGCACCGCGCCGTATGGCATCGCGGAAAGGCGCGCGGAAATCCTCATAGCCTTCAAATCCCACCTGACGCGCCATCCGCACCACGGTGTTGGGTTTAACGTTTGCCGCCTGCGCAATCTCGCGCACGGTTGAAACACCCACATCGCGCGGGTTTTCCAACACATAGGTGGCCGCCTTGCGGGCTTCGGGCGTCAGGTCGGGTAGCTCTTGAGCCAGCCGTTCCAGAATCGCGATTGATACATTTGTCCCATTCATGATTGACGATGGTATTTTTGTTTGCTTAGGTTGTCGAGAGAAAAATCGACTCGCTGAAAGGGATAACTGTGGCAAATGAGTTTCCATCGACTGCACGGGTGGTCATCGTCGGCGGTGGCGTCATGGGTGTGGGCTTGGCCTATCATCTGGGCCACGAAGGCTGGGGCAACGACACCGTTCTGCTGGAAAAGGCCGAACTGACATCGGGCAGCACATGGCATGCGGCAGGCCAGATCACCCATTCGACATCCAGTTTCGGGTTGGGCAAATGTGTTGATTATAACATCGGGCTTTATTCCGGCGGGCTAGAGGCCGAGACGGGCCAGCCTGTCACATGGCACGGGTGTGGGTCCTTCCGGCTGGCCTATACAACAGATGAAATGGACTGGTTGCGCCACACGCTGTCGGTCGGTCGGTCGCTGGGGTTCAACATCGAGTTGGTGGGCCCAGAGAAGGTCGCCGAACTGCACCCTTTCTATAATCTCGACGGTGTGTTGGGCGCCCTGCACACGCCCGATGACGGCCATGTCGACCCCACGAACGTGACGATGGCCATGGCCGCTGGTGCGCGGCAGAAAGGTGTTAAAATCATCCGCCAGTGCCGCGCCACCAACATCACGCAATTGCCCTCGGGTGAATGGCAGGTCGAGACCGACAAAGGCACGATCACCTGCGAACACGTTGTCAATGCGGGCGGCACCTATGCGCGCCAAATGGGTGAATGGTCAGGTTTGCAACTGCCGATGACCTCAATGACTCACCACTATTTTGTCACCGAACCGGTGCCCGAATTCGAAGCACTCGACAAAGAGCTTCCTGTTATCCGCGACGACAAAAAGGTGTCGGGCTACATCCGGATGGAGCAAAAGCGCGGCCTCATCGGGATCTATGAGAAAGAGAACCCCAATTCTGTCTGGCACGATCAATGCCCGTGGGATTATGAAAACTGGCTGTTTGATGCCGATTACGACCGGGTCATGCCATATCTTGAGGAAAGCCTGAACCGCATGCCGATCTTTGCAGAGCTTGGCATTCAACGCGAAGTGCACGGCGCGATCAGCCACCCGCCCGACGGCAACCCGCTGATTGGCCCTGCCCCCGGCGTGCGCAATTACTGGTGCTGCTGCGGCACGCAGATCGGCATCGGCTGGGGGCCGGGGCTGACCCGCGAGCTGGCCCGCTGGATGGTACACGGAGCAGCCAACATCTCGATGCGTGAATACGATCCGCGCCGCTTTGGCAGCTATGCCAACAAGGAATGGCAGGTGGTGAAAGCCGAAGAAGATTACTGTCTGCGTCACGAAATCCCGTTCCCGCATTTCAACAGATTGGCAGGGCGGCCTATCAAGCCTTCGCCATTGCACGAATTGCTGAAAGCCAAAGGTGCCGTTCATGAGGAAGTTTACGGCTTTGAGCGCCCCCGCTGGTTTGCCAGCGATGGCGTGGCACAGGAGGATCACTATTCCTTCAATCGCACAGCTGTGGACGATGTGGTTGCAGCCGAGGTCAAGGCCGTGCGTGAAAACGTCGGTATTATGGACGTTACTGCCTTTACCAAGGTCGTCGTCGAAGGGCCGGACGCCTATGCGCTGCTTGATCGCCTAACCGCGAACCGAATGCCGCAAAAGGTTGGGTCGATCACGCTGACCCATATGCTGAACCGCGCTGGCCGGATTGAGTTGGAAACGACCATTGTTCGCATGGCAGAGGACAAGTTTTACCTCGTCTGTGCTGCGTTCTTTGAGCAACGTCTCCTTGATCACCTTAACCACAACCTTGCGGATGAAAACGCCACAATCACAGCGTTGTCGTCTGACTGGTCTGCGCTGTCCCTAAACGGACCACGGGCGCGGGATGTATTGCAGAAATGCACGGATGCCGACCTGAGCAACGCAGGATTCCGTTGGCTATCCGCGCAAGAGATTACGGTCGCAGGACACAGCATCTGGGCCTTCCGGATGTCCTATGCGGGCGAGCTTGGCTGGGAGTTCCACATGCCAGACGCGGCCTGCCCTGATGTTTACAACGCGCTTTGGGCTGCGGGCGAGGCCCACAATATTGCGGACTACGGCAGTTTTGCGATGAACGTCATGCGCATGGAGAAAGGTTTCAAGGGCGCTGGTGAGTTGACCAACGAGGTGACTTTGGCCGAGGCCGATGTTCTGCGATTTGCGCGCAGTGACAAGGATTACCTTGGCCGTGACAAGACGCTAAACACCGATTTGCCATGGATCTGCGCCTATCTGGAAATTGAGCCAGATGGAAAGGCCGACGGTCACGGAGGCGAGGCCGTGATGCTAAACGGTCAAGTTGTCGGCTCCACCGCCTCGGTCGCATACGGACCCACCGTCGGCAAGATCCTCGCGTTCGCTTATATCAAACCCGAAGCTGCCAAGCCTGACACCGCGCTAAAGGTGGTGATCCACGGCAAACCCCGTGCGGCCCGCGTTTTGGGCGAAGCTGCCTACGACCCTGAAAGCCTGAAACCACGATCGGATGCCTCATGACGCTGCCAAAAACGATGCGAGCGATGGTCACAATGGGCCATGGCGATCTGGATCAAATGGTCCTGCACGAGAATTGGCCCCGCCCAGACCCCGCGCCGGACGAGGTTCTGATCCGGGTGCGTGCCTGCGGATTGAACAACACCGATGTGAACACGCGCTCTGGCTGGTATTCCAAGACAGTGACGGACGCAACGACCGGTGAAGCGTTTGCTGAAGTCGGTGAAGACGACCCTACATGGGGCGGCGCTCCGATTACCTTTCCCCGCATTCAAGGCGCAGATGTCTGCGGAGAGATTGTGGCCGTAGGCGAAAACATCGACCCGTCGCGCATTGGCGAACGTGTGATCACCGACGGGTGGTTGCGCGATGCCGACGATCCAGATGACATGAACAAGACCGGGTATTTTGGATCAGAACGCGATGGCGGGTTTGCGCAGTACACCACGACCCCTTCGCGCAACGCACTCAGGGTACAATCTGATTTAAGCGACGTGGAACTGGCGACATTCTCGTGTTCATACTCCACGGCCGAGGGCATGCTGATGCGGGCCCAAGTTCGTGCAAACGACACTGTGCTGGTGCCTGGCGCATCGGGTGGTGTTGGTGGCGCATTGGTGCAACTGGCCAAGCGCCGCGGCGCGCGGGTGATTGCCATGGCGTCTGAGGCCAAACACAAGGACGTCGCCGAACTTGGCCCTGACATGATCCTGCCCCGCGCACCGGATGATCTGCGCACAGCTTTGGGGAATGAGAAAATCACCGTCGTGGCAGATGTTGTTGGCGGCCCATATTGGCCGAGACTGATTGACGTGCTGGAACGCGGCGGGCGCTATACCTGTTCAGGCGCAATCGCTGGTCCGATGGTCGGGCTTGATCTGCGCACCTTCTACCTGCGCGATCTGACCTTCACTGGCTCTACAGTGATTACGCCCGAGGTCATGCCAAACCTGATCCGCTATATCGAGAACGGCGAGATCAAACCCGCCTTGGCCGCGACTTATCCGCTGGATCAATTGCGCGAAGCCCAGGCGGCATTCATCGCCAAGAAACACACCGGCAACATCGTGGTGGCGCCATGAAAATCACTCGGGTTTTGGTCTACCAAATCGACCTGCCGCTGACGCACCCCTATTGGCTGTCGGGTGGGCGGCTCAAGTTTGAAACGTTGGATGCAACCTTTGTTCAAGTGGAAACCGACGCAGGGCTGATCGGTTGGGGGGAAGGCACGCCTTGGGGGCACACGTATTTGCCCGCCCATGGGCCGGGCATTCGCGCTGGGTTGAGCATACTGGCACCGCATTTGATCGGTGTTGATCCCCGCAGCCCCGAAGCCGTGATGCAAATTATGGACCTGCAACTGCCTGGTCATCCGTACGTCAAATCCGCCATTGATGTGGCGTGCTGGGATATTCTGGGGCAGTTTGCAAACATGCCGATCTGGCAATTGCTTGGCGGCGATGCGCCAAATGAGGTTTTGATCAATTCGTCCATCTCAACGGGCACACCAGAGGATATGCTGGCGTTGATCCTGGCCGCCGCAGACAAAGGTTATACAGTGCACTCCGCTAAGGTCGGAGGCACCGACGTCGGCCTTGATATCGAGCGGATTGATATGATTTCGGCAAGTTTGCCAAAAGGGCACAAAGTCACGTTTGACGTGAACCGCGCATGGCAGCCCGCTGTTGCGATCGAGGTTCTAAATTCGGTGAAAGCACGTGATTGGGTCGAACAACCTTGTCAGACGTTGGACCAATGCGCGCATGTGGCGGCCCGTGTGTCTAACCCGATCATGCTTGATGAATGCATGTCCGATTTCAATGACCACCTGGAGGCCTGGAAGAGTTCGGCTTGTGAAGGAGTGAAAGTAAAGCCAAACCGTTTGGGTGGACTGACCAAGGCACGGCAAGTGCGCGATTTTGGCGTCGCGGTTGGATGGCAGATGCATATCGAAGATGTGGGCGGATCTGCTTTGGCCGATACGGCTGCGTTGCATCTGGCGGCCTCAACGCCCGCGCCAAACCGGCTCGCGAGCTGGCTTTCGCATGACCACCTCAGCGTTGACCCTGTATCGGGGCAAGGCGTGCGGAACCTTGGCGGTCACGTTGTGCCACCATCACTGCCGGGGCTGGGGGTGACACCTGACCCGGACATGCTTGGCGCGCCGGTTGCGGTCTATTCATGAAGGTCAACCGGATCACCTTGTGGTCAGTCGATCTGACCAGCCATGAGACTTATTACATGGCCGAGGGCAAGACCTGCGATACGGTCAAAACCCACGTGCTTTGTCTGGATACAGATAGCGGCCTAAAGGGCTGGGGCGAGGTCTGCCCGATCCCGCATTACCTGCCTGCTTTCGCTGATGGCGTGCCCAGTGCTATCACCGAAATGGCGCCGGCGATAATTGGGGGTTCCCCGTTTGGCGTTGACGCGCCCATGCGCAAGCTGGATGGGGTCCTGCAAGGCCACCTGCACGCAAAATCCGTTGTGGATATGGCGCTTTGGGATCTGTTCGGCAAGGCATCGGGCCAAGCGTTGTATACTCTGCTAGGTGGGCGTACGCGCGCTGACATGCCGCTTTACCATTCGATTACTTGCATCGCACCTGACGAGATGGTGCGGATAGCGCGGGAGGCCTACGGCACAGGCATCCGCCAGTTCCAGGTCAAACTGGGCGCGGATACAGATTGGCAGGCCGATGCGGAACGACTGGCCAAAGTACGCGAGGCGGTGGGTAGCGGACCATTGGTCTACGGCGACTGGAATTGCGGCGCGACTAAACTGCATGCCACGCGCACAGGCCGTGCCGTTGCGCATCTGGATGTCATGTTAGAACAGCCGTGCAAAACCCTTGAGGACTGTGCCGCTGTCCGGCAAGCCACTGGCCTGCCAATGAAGATCGACGAAAGTGCATATGATCTGGCATCCCTGATGCGTGCTCATGAGCTTGGCGTGTTGGACGCGGTAGCCCTGAAGTTGTCGAAGTTTGGTGGGCTTTCTGCAATGCGCCGCGCACGCGACCTTACAGTTCACTTAGGGGCAGAGATTTGCGCCGAATGCACATGGGGGTCTGATATCGTCACCGCCGCGTCGCTGCATTTCGCCGCCTCGACCCCGCAGGGCGCACTCCTGAACACTTGCGATTTGTCGTCCTACGTCAGCCCGCGCATAGCGCCCGATTGCCCGACACGCAAAGACGGCCGCATTGCGCCGCCGACCGGTCCGGGGATTGGGGTTAATCCCGATCTGGACCTTCTTGGAACCCCCATACTTGAACTGGCCTGAATCATGCAAAAACTGACATCACAATCTGAATGGATCACCCGCGCACAAACCGTTCTACCTGCAGGCGGCTTTGGCAATTTCGACCCCGGCATCGTGATTGCTAAGGGGGAGGGAAGCCACGTTTGGGATGAAGACGGCAACGAATACATCGACTACCTGATCGGGTCTGGCCCGATGTTGCTTGGCCACGGCCACCCCGAGGTCATGGAGGCGGTGTTGGAACAACTTCCCAAAGGTATGACCTTCTTTGCCAACAACGCCAAAGGTATCGAGCTGGCAGAGGCGATTGTCGATGCGGTTCCCTGTTGCGAACAGGTCCGTTTTGTCGCGTCAGGCGGCGAGGCCGATATGTACGCCATTCGTCTTGCACGCGCCTATACTGGCAAAAACAAAATCCTGAAGTTCGAAGGCGGTTACCACGGAATGAGCGCCGAGGCCCAGATGAGCCTTGCACCCGCCGAGCGCGTCAATTTTCCTCAAGCGGTGCCAGACAGCGCGGGTATCCCACAGGGCGTCGCGGACCAGATGCTGATCGCACCGTTCAACGATCTAGCAGCTGTTGAGACTTTGCTGAGCGAACACGACGACGTCGCAGCCATTATCGCAGAACCTCTGCAACGGATCATTCCCGCCGCCCCCGGTTATCTTCAAGGCCTGCGCGATCTGTGTGACAAGTACAGCGTCTTGCTGATCTTTGATGAAATCGTCACAGGGTTCAGGCTGGCTTATGGCGGCGCGCAGGAACGGTATGGCGTGACGCCCGATATTTGCACACTTGGCAAGATCATTGGCGGCGGGTTCCCGCTCGCCGCCCTCGGAGCCAGCGCCGAGATCATGCAGCATTTCGACAAATCCATCGTGGGCGGTGACAGATGGCTCATGCAACTTGGGACGCTATCGGGCAATCCGATTGCAGCGGCGGCGGGCCTCAAGACCATGGAAATCCTCAGACGCAAAGGCAGCTATGACCGCTTGCGCGAAGTTGGTCGCGCATTGCAGGACATGCAAAGCAGCGCACTCGATGCCGCAAGTATTCCGCACCAAATTTGCGGGGATGAAACATTGTTCGATATCTTCTTCACGACCAGTCCCTGTCGCGACTACCGCTCCGCCAAGCATGATGATCCCGCACGCAACGCGACCTACAATAGCACGCTGCGTCAGCATGGGATTTTCAAGTCTCCGGGTAAGCTCTACCCGTCACTTGCGATCATCGAAGAGGATCTGGAACAAACGAAAGCCGCTGTCGAGCATGCTGTGCGATCCATTTCTTTGTCCTGAGCGACATTTCGTTCACAGCACCTAATGCGTCTACGGGTAGACAAAGATTTGTCGATGAGAGAGTGCAAAGATGTTGTCAAATGATCGCCGTGCTCTGACGCTGTCGCAAGGCGCTGTACTGGTCGATTTGGGCTCGTAGCTGCCAGATGCAATTGCAGAGTTAATGCATGAGAGTTCCGTTTCACGACGATCATTCGAACGAATGCTATGTTGTCTTCGTCAGCGCGGTGATGATGTCAGGGTATGGAGGGTGGATAGGAGGGCATATTATGCCAATAGTCCAACTACCCGCAGTCACCCCAAAACACAATGCATGGAATAAAGGTCGGATTATGGGTCAGAAACGACCGCTGCAGTGCTGTCAGACGAATGAGAACTCGCATCAGATTGCAGGCGCAGCCTGAATCTATGCGCTCAATAATTGACGCCACTCAGTAAGAGCGGCGGTTCGATTGAGCTTGAAATTGATGCGTGAATAGAGATGCAGTTACCAAACAAAATTACCCCCGAATGAATTTACAACTCTAATACTAAAGGCCCGTG
>Ga0115563_1002759_pt1 | contig 12722 bp, 16 predicted proteins | sample COGITO_mtgs_1105_2_FD_87198 | JGI IMG/M metagenome (GOLD analysis project Ga0115563, IMG submission 87198) | Pelagic marine microbial communities from North Sea - COGITO_mtgs_110519 | ecosystem: Environmental > Aquatic > Marine > Epipelagic | place: Germany:Helgoland, sampling site Kabeltonne...
CGCGCAATCAGGATGAATATCGTAAGAAAACTGGCCCCCACCAACCCGCCAAACAAAGACGAGGCAAAAGCAGCAGACAGCGCGCGCGCAGCCTGACCTTTTTTGGCCATCGGAAAACCATCCAGCACCGTAGCTTGTGACGCAGACGACCCCGGTATCCCCATCAAAACCGACGCGAATGTGTCAGACGTGGGGACAACAGCGACCATGCCAATCATCAGGGCCAGCCCCAAAACAGGCTCCATCCCGAACATAAATGGCAGCAACAGCGACAGACCCGCAATGCCACCAAGACCGGGGAACACGCCGATGCACAAACCCATCAGCACGCCCATGACCAGATATCCCAGCACGACAGGTTGCAGGATCAATCCCCATGCATCGCCGAACGCAGGCAGCGCCTCCATAATGACTTCCATGAACCCCGTCCCCCTTCACTTATAAAAACGCCCCGCCAAAACCGGCGGGGCGTTCAAAAAGCAAAGGTTAGTTCAGCGAAACGCCGTATTTTTCCTGCAGCCAGTTCACGATGAACGCTTTGGCTTCGGGCGATACTTTGGTCGCACTGTTCATGGCAGTCTGTGCTGCCTTACCGGTCATCTGTGGGTATTCCCCCAGACGCGCAGATGCGATTTCCTTGAAATCAGGGCGCGCTTTGATCGCTTCAAACGCCTTGGTATAGGTCACAATCGCGTCGTTGCTGGCGCCCTGTGGCAAGAACACCATCTTTTGTGCGGGGAAACCCGCGATAAAGAACGCTTTCCACGCATCCCATTTCTCGCCAGATGTCTCGCAACCCTCGGTCGCTTCGCAGACTTCCTTGAAGGTTGGCATGTCGGGGAATGTCGGGTCACGCACAATGTTACCGTCGTCATCCAGCGCACCCCAAGACATCATTGGCACGGCTGTGCCTGCCTCGACCAGCGGCGTAACGCCGGACAGGTAGGATGAAGATGTCTGGTAGTCGATGTTGGCTTCACCGCGCTCGAACATCAAACGACCATCACCGCGACCTTTGATGCCCATAACGCTTTCGACGTTCAGACCCAGCATTTCCCATGCCAGTGTCGGCACCAGATCAAGGCGTGTTGCACCTTGGTTGCCATAGATGAAATCTGTGCCCTGAAGGCCGGATGCGTCCATGCCGTCCATCTTTGCCGCCAGTTCCGGTGGCAGATACGCGACACCGCCGGTGCCAGAAGCCAACACAACATTCCAATCGGAATACTCAAACTTCACCCGCGGATCACCCAGCAGATACGGGAACTGCGTAGAACCGGACGAGCCGAAGATCAGCGTGCCGTCCTCATAAGTCTGCTCTTGGAAAAAGTTAGCGCCTTTGGTTGAGCCGGCACCCGGCATGAACTTTACGACAACTGTGGGCTGACCCGGCAGCGCCTCTGAAAGCAAAGGCGCATAAAAATTCGCCCATTTGGCCGATCCGCCTGTTTCTGAGAACGGGATGATCCATTCAACAGTTTTGCCCGCCAGGTCGATGCCATGCCCGCCAGCATTTGCCTGAAGTCCGAATGTTGCGGTAGCCGCGGCCACAAGGCCCAAGGCCACGCGACGCGTGGTTTTGAAAGTGGACATATATTCCTCCCGGTTTGTGAAACCCCTTCTCCCAAAGGGGTAAATACGAATCATGCAGGGGTGTCCGCCCCTAGTTGATGTCCGCCTTGTGACCTGCGAACCTTGCACCAGACTTGCACAGCCGAGATTAGTCAGAATGCGGATCACTCTGGTCGAAGACAACATCAGCCTTGCCAAGGGCATCACCTACCGTCTGGAGGACGCGGGCCATGCTGTGGATACGCTGCATGACGGGACTGCCGCCGCAGCGCATCTCCACGATGATGGTGCCGATCTGGTGATCCTCGACATCAACCTGCCGGGAACTGACGGGCTGACGTTATTGGCACAGATGCGCAAACGCGGTGATGCACGGCCCGTTATTTTGCTGACCGCCCGCGCCGATACCCAAGACCGCGTTGCAGGGCTGGATGCCGGGGCAGATGACTATCTGATCAAACCGTTCGAGATGGCAGAGCTTGAGGCCCGCGTGCGCGCGCTGCTCCGCAGGCGGGCGATCCCGCAACAACAATTCCGCCACATCGGGCCGTTGCAATATGATGCAAGCGCGCGACAGTTGTTTGAAGGTGAGACCGAAATTGATCTGCCTCGACGCGAAATGTCTGTCTTTGAAGGTTTGCTGGCAGCCGATGGGCGCCTTATCTCAAAAAGCGCGCTGCTGGATCATGTCTACGGCGTCGGTGCCGACATCGACGAAACAGTCGTCGAAGTGTATGTCTCGCGATTACGGCGTCGGTTCAAACCCTACGGAGTTATGATCAGATCACGGCGGGGGCTTGGCTATCAAATGCTCGTTGAAACAGACGCATGAAACCGACATCGCTCCGCGCCCGGTTGATCCTCGTCATCCTGCCGCCCCTGCTTTTGATCTCGTTGATCGCCGCGGTCTGGCAGTTCGTCAGCACCACAACCCGCGCAGAAAGCATCTTTGACCGAGGCTTGTTATCCGCCGCCTTGGCCATTTCGCGCGACGTGGCCCTATACGATGGCGATGCGATAAGCCCCGCAACAAGCAGGTTGGTCAACGACACGTCGGGCGGCGAGTTATTCTATCACGTCTACGCGCCCGACGGTGTTTTCGTCACCGGATATTCGACGCCGCCGGTCCTGCCGCTGGACGCGCCCGGTGATCTGGCCGAACCCTATTACTATAACGCACGCTATCAGGGCGAAAACGTCCGCGTGCTGCGGTTTCAGGACGTCACAGTGGTCAGCGGCATTGCAGGCGTGTTCAACATCACAGTCTGGCAAAGCGCGGACGTGCGCAGCGGCTTTGTCCGCGATGTGCTCTCACGCTCTTTCGCCGTTATCGCGCTATTGGTCACAAGCGTCGCGGTGGTGGTTTGGTTCGGCGTCGGCTTGGGCCTGCGCCCGCTGCTGGATCTGGAACAGGCCATCGCCAAACGCACACCCAGCGAATTGGAACCGATCAGGCGCGCTGTTCCCGTTGAGGCACGCGGGCTGGTCTCGACCCTAAACCTGCTACTGGACCGCGTATCACGCCGGATCAGTTCCAAGGACGAATTCATCTCAAACGCCGCACATCAGCTCAGAAACCCGGTCGCTAGCATTTTGGCGTTGGCCGAGGCCGTTCAGAGCGCACCAACTGCAAAAGCTGCAAAAGAACGCAGCGCCGCTTTGGTTCAGGCCGCCCGAGAGGCCAGCGATCTGACAAACAAACTGCTGTCGTTTGAACGGGCAAGCGAAACAGACATCCTACGGCAAGGGCTGCCTGTTAACCTAAAAGCCTTGGTGCAAGAAGTCGCCGCAGTATTTGAGGCGCAAAACCCTGATCAAGCGATTGATCTGCGTCTTGGGTTGCCCGCCCGCGACGTTACCATTTGGGGTGACGCCACGATGTTGCACGAGGCGGTTCTGAACCTGTTGACCAACACCGTCATCCACGGCGGCCCACAGGCCGCAACGATAACTGTGCATCTGTCGGTCGCTCAGCAATCCGCGATCCTGACGGTCACTGATGATGGTGTCGGCATTCCAGCAGACAGACACATCGAGGCGATAAGCCGGTTCAGCCAAGCGGGCGGTGGCCCCGGCAGCGGTCTGGGACTGCCAATCGCCGCGAGGGTGATGGAAAACCATGGCGGTCGTTTGGAAATACTGGATCACCAAGCAGGCACGCGGATTAGGTTAACCCTGCCGATCATGAATGATCTGGCACAAAGGGCGGGTGCGTGCCAAGACGCAATAACCTGATCTACGACCGCGCAAGGCCTACTTCGCAGTAGCCTTGACCGCACGTTTCTTGGGCGCAGCCTCAACCGTTTCAGCAGGCGTGTTTGCCTCTCTCTCAAGCCGGGCTTTGCGAAGCCGGGTATTCTTGATCTCTCGTTTTTCGGCTTCGTCGTCGATCATGTCCTTGACGATTCGGGTCGTCTTTTCCATTGCCGTTTCAGGCTTTGCAGCTTGTGCTTTAAACACGGAATTTTTTGATATTCTCGCCAACGGTAGTCCTCCTAAGTTGCTTGCAAGTGTGAGTATCCAAGGCAGGGTCAGGGCCAAGTATCAGTCATGGCATGGACAGGACGCCCATGGCGCCCATCCGGTCAAAGATACCGTTCTGTCTGTCCGCGATGCGCCGGAACATCCCAACACAACAGACGGGCGTACAAAATTCACGGTCGATGTGGTCGTGCGCGATAGCATCGGCAACCTTCCCAAACATCAGATCCTCACAACGGGACATGACAGCTGAATTTTCGTGGTGGGTATCTATGGTCCGCTCTGGCAGAGCGATGCGTCAAGGCCGCAGGAAACCACAACTTTTATAATCTCTACGTAGACTGTTAACGCCGGAATTACAATGTCACTGCGCTGGCAGCCGTATCCAAGGCCACCGATCACAACCTGCGCGGCAACGATCCCGGCAGATTAAGACCGCACAATATCCGGGAAGGTAAAATGGTGATGGGCCGAATTCATTGCGAACTCGTCTCTGTTTTCCCTGTTTAACAGGGAATTTGCAGGGAAATTTGTAGTTTTGCGTGGATCTGGTGCAATTTCGAGCCTCCGAAAGCGCCTGAATACAGCGGTTTAGGACGCATTTCCCTAAACCGATTAACAGGGAATTTATGAATGCGTATCTGGGAATTATTCAGGCAGAACAGGGATTGGCTGAAGGTTAACAGGTCAACTTCAGGTAACCCAAACACTTGGTCATTCGATATCATTCAAAGTCGCTATCATCAGGTAGATCTGCAACGAGAAGTGTCACCGCGTACCCATCTCGGCCAAGCCGTGTTTGCTCTGTCATTGAACGGCAAGGACCAATGCACCAGCCACGATCGGGTGTGTCGCTCACTGCAGTTACGCCTCTGTTTTGAATTTCGATAAATCTGGAAGCCGCTGAGGCCGCAGGTAGCAAATGACCCGGTCTAACTGAGAGCTTTGGAAACGCTTTTGATGGAACAAAATACCGAACCTTGCCGTCTTTGGACCAAATGGCGGCAATTGGTTCCGGCCGATAAGTTATCAAAAGCCGTACGCTGGCTTCAAAACTAATTTTCAACTGGTCGCGTAGGGTTAGGGCATCAGCTAAGTCAGGGGTCGCACCGATAGCGGGTTGCGCTAGGTATGGAGGCGCAAGCAATGAAATCGCGAATTCGTTTGCTTCACTTTCTTGCAACTGGTGTCGAGGACTGCCAGCACTGACGCCGCCAATATCTGCAGAACTACACTTGAAGCTACCATTCTCAAACACGTGCCGTTCAAGTAAGAAATGTCCCAATTCATGGGCAACGGTGAAACGAGCACGGTGGATACCTTTGGCAGTATTCGCCAGAATAGACCCGATGCTGCGGGTCTTATCGGTGAGTAGCATTCCTTCAACGCTATCCGTATCGCACATCTTTACTTCAGCAATCCCAAGCGCCTTCGCGATGTCGATCACAGGCACACTCGTGTTGATAAGCCCAAGTTGGTCGTGCACACCCTTGGCCAACTTGCGTGGATGGTGAATGTCGGCAAGATCTACGCGATTAAGATTCAACAGATCAGAGTGCCCCAGGCTACTTGCTACGCATCGTGCTAATCATCTGCTCAACAATCTGCCTATCTCTGACAGAAAGTTCTTCAAAACCTCTATTAAGGCGGCCAATCTGTAACTCATCTGCGGCAGGTTCGTCTGCGGTACCGGTCAACACATCGATACCTACACCATAGTGAACCGCCAGTTTGCGAACCAGATCAAAAGAAGGGTTTTTACTTCGCCCCTTCTCCAATTCCCAAACGTGCGCCTTTGATAGGCCAACTTTGTCTGCAACTTCCTGCAAAGACTCTCCGGTCTTTTGGCGCAGGCTAAACAGACTTTCTCCAATCTGCATAATGCCCTCCCGAGTTCGATTGGTCGTACGGTGTAGTACACCACTATTTGACGCAACGCCAGCCGTCTGATATATCTTACGGCGAGGGCCGATACTCCTAGATTCGGTCAAACACAACAAAGGACAGCCAAATGGCTTCAAGTAACATCGAACAACGCGCGATCACTTCGCTGACGCCGTGGGCGGCCAACGCCCGCACTCATTCAAAGAAGCAGATCCAGCAGATCGCCAGCAGCATTGAGATCTTTGGATTCACGAACCCGGTGCTGATTGACGAAGATGCCAATATCCTCGCAGGTCATGGACGGGTTGCAGCTGCGGCTCATCTCGGTTGGGCCGACGTTCCATGTCTACGGCTAGACCATATGTCAGCGGATCAGAAACGCGCATACGTTCTTGCAGACAATAAGTTGGCGCTAAATGCAGGCTGGGACGAAGATCTGCTTGCTGCAGAGCTTGGCGCGCTTGCCTCCTCTGACCTCGACTTTGATATTGGTGCTACGGGGTTTTCAATCCCTGAGATTGACAGTCTTCTTGCAGCCGTCGCACCGGAAGAACCAAATGACCCCGCAGATGATTTGGGGGTCAGCGAAGCGCCTCGCCGCGTGGTTTCTGGCGACATCTGGCAGCTTGGCGTGCACCGGCTGATCTGTGGTGACGCATTGAACGGTAACGTTGTTGAGCAACTGATGGACGGTGCGCTGGCTCGAATGGTCTTTGCAGATCCGCCCTACAACGTCCCAATTGATGGCCACGTTGGTGGCTCAGGTAAGATCAAGCACCGGGAGTTTGCGATGGCATCTGGGGAGATGTCTTCTTCAGAGTTCTCAACATTCTTGGAACGCGCAATGAATCAACTTGCAGATCATTCAGGGGAAGGGTCGATCCACTTCATCTGCATGGACTGGCGTCACTTGCAGGAGGTTCTTGCCGCTGGTGACGCTGTCTACGATGAGATGAAGAACCTGATCGTCTGGGCGAAGGACAACGGCGGCATGGGGACCTTCTATCGCTCGCGCCATGAGCTGATCTGCGTCTTCAAGAAAGGCAACGCGCCGCATATCAACACATTCGAGTTGGGCCAGAACGGGCGGTACCGCACCAATGTCTGGGAATATCGCGGCGTGAACACCATGCGGGCTGGACGGATGGAAGAGCTGGCCCTGCATCCGACGGTCAAACCGGTACAAATGATTGCAGATGCGATCCGTGACGTCTCTGGTCGCGGGGACATCGTGCTCGACACATTTGGCGGATCCGGCTCGACAATGATTGCAGCGCACAAGACAGGGCGGCGAGGCTTTCTATGCGAGCTTGATCCTTTGTATTGCGATACGATCCTGCAACGCTGGGAGGATTATGCCAAAGACGCTGCCGAACAAGTTCTTTGTGGCTGGCCTCGTGAAATGACGGCATCATTTGCGCAGGCCGCTGAATGAGTGGTTCTGAGCATCCAAAGCTACCTGCAACACGGCCCGCCGCGACCTACGAGGTTGGGTACGCGAAACCTCCAGTAAAGGGCCAATTCCGCAAAGGTAGATCAGGCAATCCGAAGGGTCGGCCCAAGGGGGCCAAGAACAAGCTTCCTGGGCTCCATGAAGAACGGTTGCGCGACATTGTTCTGCAGGAGGCCTACCGCAACATCACGGTACAAGATGCCGGAAAGACCGTCACCATTCCAATGGCGCAGGCTGTAATCAGGGCAATGGCCGTGAACGCGGCAAAGGGGCAGCATCGCGCGCAACGCTTGTTCTCAGAGCTGCTTTCGACAACTGAAAACGCGCGCAAGCGATTGCATGATGCGTTCTTTGAAAAGGCCCTCGAGTACAAGATCGAGTGGGATCGCGAGCTTCAGCGCCGCGCAAAACTCGGCATTACTGACGAACCCGAGCCGCTTCCTCATCCCGATCAGATCATTCTAGACATGAACGAAGGAACCGTTCGCATGACCGGCCCGCTCACGAAAGAAGACAAGGCCCTGTTTGATCAATGGGCCGGTATGAGGCCAGAGATCGAAGAGGCGGTTGAGGCATTGAAACAGAACCTAGAAGATGAGACCGATCCGGAAGTACGCGCTGACATGCTCAAGCACATTGATATTGGGACAGATATGTTGAAGAAAATGCCGTAGTCAGAGTGCAATGCCAAGGCGCGACAAGTGCGCTCTCTGAGGACGCTGCTGCTCATACCATCGGTTCGAACGGATCGCGTGCAAAGTCCGCAAATTTCAACCACTACCTCTTAAGTGAGGCAATCAGGACGCGGAGCAATCCGGACCTTTGTTGTCGCAGCTATTGCGCGCGCAGAGAGCCCCCGTATCTGCTGTATACCTGTCACTACGTTGCCGCCCTTGTCGCCGAAGCGGTCGTTTGACCCCGCCACGAAAAACCGAAACCAAACCGCCCTTTCGCTGCACCACGCATGAACTGATAAAATGCGGACAAAGCGGCATTTCGCTGCGGCTGCTATGAAGGTCTGTTTTGGTCAAATTCGAGGCGGCGTGATTTGATCGAAATGTCTTGTACTCTACTCGATCATCTTGAACGCATACCGGAGAACGGTCGCGATTGTGGCGTTATCGACCCCTTCTTTTTGCATCCGCATTGCCCCACCGTTTTGAGCGTCGAAGTACAGCGCGGCGGCATCAGTTGGGATTTGAGCACTGCACTCCCCTTTGGATTTGGCGGTCTCGATCCAAACCATATAGGCGTCCAACACCTCATCACGAAGCTGATCCACGCGTTCTCCTGTAGCTGGCCCGAGGTTACTCCGCTGCGCGCGCATTGCGACGAACAGGCAACCTGACGGAACCCCAAGCGCCTCCCGGTCTTGCGTTGTAAACGCCACCAAGGCGGCCTTTGTAGCCGCAAAACTTTGATCTCGTTTCAAAATGTCGAATAATGGCGACAGGGCCAAGATGCGGTAGCTCTCAAGTGCTGCACGTTTCAAGCCGTCATCGCTTCCAAACTCGCGGTAGACTCCGGGTTTTGACGCACCTGTCATTTTGCAGATCTCGCTGATGGAGACGTCGGTCGGGCCAACATCCCAATATTGCATCAATGCGGTCTGTAGAACGTGTTCGCGTTCCAGCGTCTTTGGTCGCCCTCGTTTTTCTGCCTTTTCCATTTCGGACCTCAGGGTACTTTAAAGTTGACTCATTTCTTACGTACCCATAGTTACGAAATAAATATGGAAAACACCACACACCCTACTGGAGCCTGAATTTGATGCCAAAAGATCCGATTGGAATGCTGGGCCGCATAAACGCGGCAAGCCTGATGATGATTACGCCTGAGTTCTTCAAAGTGCGGCGTCTGCGTACGAAAGGGGCTGCAAAAATCAGCGCGAGCCCGGCGCGTTTTGCGATGAAACCGGAACGCATGACCTTGGACGGTGTGGATATCCGCTTTGCACGTGCTGGTAATCCGAACGGTCCGACCGTGCTTTTTCTAAGCCCACTACCGCAGAGCATCCTTTGCTATAATAGGGTTTGGATCGCTCTTGCGGTTGACGTCAATTTGGTCGCGCTCGATCTGCCGGGATTTGGCCGCAGCGCTGGTGACATGCGCTTTATGACTTTTGAGGCGCAAAGCGCATTCCTCGAAAAGTTCATCTCGGAACTGGGTTTGACGGACATTCATATTGTTGCCCCTGATATCGCGATGCCAGTGGCGCTGCATTACGTCATTCACCGCGATCACAAGGCGGCAAGCATTCTGGTCGGCGATGGGCCGGGCATTCTGCCATCCGACAACGGCAGCCTTGTCACCAAGATCATTCATTCCGGATTTTGGCGAACGATGGTGAAAATGACAGGCGCGCGCGCATTCATTGCCGGTGCCATCCAGCTTGGGTATTTGCACTACAGCCCGTCACAGGAGGAGGTCGCGGACTATGTCGCTTCCTACAGCGGACGGATCGGTCAGGTGTGCGCATGGTTCAAGCATTACCCGGAAGGCTCCAAAGCGATTGATCCGCATCTGGATACACTCGATGTGCCGGTTCATGTTTTTTTGGGGTGATCAAGACGCTTTCCTGACAACCGACAATGCAGAGCGATTGCACAAACGGCTTCCCAAGAGTGCCTTGACCATTTTCGAGAACTGCGGCCATTTCTGTTATCAGGACAAAGATCAGGAATTTACCAAACTGGTCCAAAACTGGATCACGGGCGGATACCGTTTGGGCGATACGCATGGCTGACGTCTTTTACGTGTCGATCACTGGATTGCAGCTCAAACGCGTATGGCACGCGCCGATATTCTGGCGTCACGCAGTCGCATCGATGGCGCAGGCAAAGGCCGCGGATGGATGCCTGTCGGCAGATGCACGCACAATTAATGGCGTGCATCATACGCTTACTGTTTGGACGTCGCGCACGGCTATGATGGCCTATCTGTCGGATGGCGCGCACCTCAAGGCAATGAAGGCGTTTAAATCAATTGCGACCGGTAAGGTTTACGGTTTTGAAACCACAACGGTCCCCGAGTGGCCCACCGTGCATGCCCTCTGGCTCGACAAAGGTCGGCAGGTCTGAAGAGACGTCTCAGCGCTCAAACAGTGCGAATGGCCGCTTTGGAGCATTGCCAGAGCTTGCAGCAAGTCAGCAGGTTAATTTTTCTCTTTCTCGTCGTATGCGTGTCGCGCAGCGTCGATCGTGGTGAGGTTTTCCAGCGCCCAATAGCCCAAGGCACTGACAGGCTCTCGGAATGACTGCCCCATATCTGTGAGGTTATATTCAACTTTTGGCGGGATTGTTGGGTGATAAGTTCGGTTCACAAGGCCGTCGCGTTCCAGCTCTTTCAGGGTCAGGCTGAGCATCCGCTGCGAGATACCGAGGTTGCGCTTGAGTTCGTTAAACCGCAGCGTCCCGTATTCGGCCAAAGAGATCACAACAAGTACGCTCCACCGGTCACCGACACGTGACAGCACTTCGTTGATACGTTTGCAATCAGGGCATTGTTTGTCATCAAGCATGGCGGTTCCCTTTTTGTAACCGAGGTTCACAAATGTGCCTTCTTGCGGCGCATGATGGTTCCTCATAGATAGTCGGTTACAAATGTATACTGCCCCTTTAGGGCGCTGACAATAGGATCACGCACATGACCGCGAAACCACTCAACGACCTTTTGAATTGGCGTTACGCCACAAAGAAGATGGACCCGTCAAAAGCTGTTCCACAAGACAAGGTTGATGCGATTGTCGAGGCGATCCGCATGTCCCCGACATCCAGTGGCACGCAACCGTTCGAGTTGTTTGTTGTGACCAATCCCGACATTCGCAGCAAGATTGCTGAGGCTGCTGGCGGGCAAGCGCAGATCACTGATGGATCGCATCTGTTGGTCTTTGCGGCGTGGGATAACTATACGGCCGAGCGGATCGACAACGTCGTCGACCTCAATGTAACTGCACGGGGCGACCTACCGATGCTGCACGCCTATTACGACAATCTGAAGTCCAATTACCTACCGCGCGAGGCAGAGGTCAATTACGCCCATGCCGCCCGCCAAGCCTATATCGCATTGGGTATTGCACTGGTCGCCGCCGCCGAGCAAGAGGTCGACAGCACGCCGATGGAAGGCTTTGATCCCGACGCCGTGGACAAGATCCTTGGCCTGAAAGAGCGCGGTTTGCGGTCGGTTGTGTTGCTACCTCTGGGCTACCGCGACGAGGCCGGCGATTGGTTGCTGCCAATGGGCAAAGTACGCAAGTCCCGCAATACCATCGTCACTGAGGTCAACTGATATGGGCATTCTACGCAAGCTTTTCCGCGCGACACCGATACCCACAGCCGATTGTGCGTTCAGCCCGTCCCCCTTGGCAATCAAACTGGGCACATCGACCACCACGGATTACGATGGTGGGGCTTATACCAAACCTTACGTGGGCCCCAAAAATCGTGTGCTGATGATCTGCACCGAAGAACGCAACATGACGATGGCCAACGGCAAAAAGTTCTCTACGGGCAACCATCCCGTCGAGATGGGCTTGCCCATGCTTCATCTCATGAACGCGGGTTTTGAAATTGATATTGTGACGCCAACCGGCGCGCCTGTCGCGATCGAGGAATGGGCGATGCCTGCGGATGACGCAGATGTGAAACGGCTGTATCGCGACCATGCAGATGCCTTTGCGAACCCTGGCAGTCTTGCGGATTTTGTTGCGCACAAGATGAATGATGGTTCACCTTATGCCGCCGTCTACATCCCCGGAGGCCACGGTGCGATGCTTGGGCTGCCCGACAATAAGGACGTCGGGAAGGTGCTGCACTGGGCGCATGACCGGGATCTATTCACATTGGCTCTTTGTCACGGCCCTGCAGCGTTATTGGCCGCGAAGACTGAAAAAGGGTTCTTGTATGATGGATACAAGATGACTGTGTTCCCGGATTCGGTCGACAAACAAACCCCCATGATCGGCTACTTGCCAGGCCCGATGCCGTGGTGGGTGTGTGAGAAGTTGACTGCTCTGGGCGCACAGATCACCAACACGAAAGCCGATGCGTCATGCCATGTTGATCGTCGTCTGATTACGGGCGCGAGCCCCAAGGCCGCAAATGCTCTTGGCCGACTGGCAGCGGAAACTTTGCTGAAATAAGTGCTCAAGCTCGAAACTGATCGCAAGGCGCATAGCAGACACTCGTGCGCCTTGCAGCATCAGTCGGATTGGGCTCGAGGACTAAGCCGCTCGCGCGGCAATGGCGCTTGTTGCGGTCGTTCTACTTCCTGATTTGGCGTTGTTTTCGTGTTTTGGGGCTCTTGCTTGATGATTGGGACCTTCTCAATCGTC
>Ga0115563_1002775_pt1 | contig 12688 bp, 13 predicted proteins | sample COGITO_mtgs_1105_2_FD_87198 | JGI IMG/M metagenome (GOLD analysis project Ga0115563, IMG submission 87198) | Pelagic marine microbial communities from North Sea - COGITO_mtgs_110519 | ecosystem: Environmental > Aquatic > Marine > Epipelagic | place: Germany:Helgoland, sampling site Kabeltonne...
CGCTATGCGAGGTAAGCGTGTTTGCGGCATACACGGTGGCAAATCAACAGGCCCTGTTACAGAGGCAGGCCGAAAGCGCTGCGGTAGTGCAAAGACTTTACACGGGCGTGAAACGAGAACCATACGAGCCAAGCGCAGCGAGACGTTGGCAGAACTTAAAGTACTGGGTCAGCAGATTCGGCGCTGGCAGCTTAAACCCTAACTCACTTTCTTCTCAACCTAACCGCACCTAAGCCCAGCATCGACAGACCGAGCGCTAATAAGCCTATGCCGCCCATGGCGAAGATTTAGGTAAAAAAAGCCGCAGATTGGCTACGGCTCTTTACTAAAGGGTGGTGACTATTTTCTTCTTACTAAACCTAGACCCATTATTGCACTACCAAATAACCATGCGGCTGCCGGCACTGGTACAGCTGATACTGAGCCAGTCAAACGTGTACCGCCTATCATGCTTGAGCTCGTTCCATACTCAAGAGCATTTGTAATAACGGCTAATCCTTGGTTGTTAGATAGATCCAATAAATTGGTCCTACTATTATTTGCATTATAGACTTTTATGATAATGGACTCTTCACCAGGATCTATAGCAAAGTTTCCTATCCAGCCTGCCCTTACACTGGCAGTATAATTATCATTCGACAACTCCACCACACTTGACCCGCCTGCTTGACCAATGTTTTTAAAATAGCTTGTGCCGGGACCTGACTGATTGTCTACCCAAGTCTCAAACGTCGGGGCGCCACTTGCAAAAGGTTGATCAGCAGTTATAGAGAGTGCTCCGGTTTCTGCATTATAAATCCACTCTGCATTTATAGTGCTCGCTTCAACCACTGATACTGTCGCCGCTAAAATGCATGGAACTAATACTTGTTTAATTTTTTTCATTTTATAAAATCCTATTCTTTAGTTAAAAGTTAATTATTCCTTAATGCCCTGTGAAAAGGGTACTAAGGGCTGACTAGTCACTACCAGTTATTTTTTTACTCTTATCAACTCTCGCCAGCTTGCACTCGATGCCCATGGACCCAGGAGGAATCCCAACGGATGCACGCCAGCGTTAGTCGATAAACTTGTAGTGATTTTTTTTATTTCAAGGTAGGCACGCACATAATGACGAACACGAACGATTCACTATTATTTTTATTATGTACGAGGAATCTACCAGGAAACCCCTATGGCTTTTCAGCCAAAAACATACAGGTATAAAAAATACCTATTTGCTTATTAAATTCATTGGGATTAGTTAGGAAAGCGAGTCCATACAAAAAACAGCTACACAGGTGCAGTGTTAATAGAATTTGTACGGGGGACTTACCAGGTAACCCCAAAATAGGGATCGCATAAGTTGAAGAGGGAGAGTGTTAGATGGCTCAATCCTTCGAGAACTATGTAGATCCGTTAGATGAATTGTAAGGGATTAATCGGTTAAATTACAAGCTTTTTTTTTATAACGGCCAGAAAAATATTAAGTGACTGAAAATCTTAAATAAAATAAAACCAATTTCTTCGTACAAATTAGTAAACCATAGGTAGCAGGAGTCCCAGCTGACAAGATGGGCTGTGCCCGGGGGGTATGCTTGCGCTAGCGTGAAATTGGGAAAACGTGTTTGGCTGTGGAAAGACAGAAACAAAGTAGGGGAGTTGACTGAAACAGATAGCTGTTTTATTTTTCAGTGCCCCATGAGTGTCCCATTAAGGCTGAATAAAATTCAGATTATCTTTTGTTGTTACGTAAGTCATTGATTTAAATGGTGCCCGAGGCCGGAGTGAATAAAAATCCGCTAAGGCGTTTTTTCACCCTGCGGGCTTCGCTGCGCTCGTTGAAATTGCTACGCAATTTAGCGAACCGGCACGGTGTTGCCACCGAGGGATTTTAAGTCCCTTGTGAGGTCTTTTATGCTGTTTTAATCGGCTTGAAGATTTCTGATAATTGATAATAAAATCAATAATTTAAGTTGTTTCCTGCTTGTTTCGTTATTGTCTGATATAATTTCATTTTAATTCATTTGCTTACTATATGCTTACTATTAATATGGTGGTCCTCCTTGTCTAAAGTGAAAATAAATAAGACTTTGCTTAAAAATATAAGTATTCCTGAATCTGGGCAGGCCTTTATATGGGATAAAGATTTAACTGGTTTTGGTCTTAGGGTTAACCCTTCAGGCAAAATATCTTATATCTTCCAGGGTAGGGTTGGTAAATCAACTAGGCGCATTTCAATTGGTTCAGTTGATAGTGGTCTGAGTCCATCTATAGCAAGAAAGTTAGCTGCCGAGATATCTCTAAATTTCCAACAAGGCATTGACCCGTCAATATCACAAGGAGATGATGTTGGTACAAAATTTACCTTAAGAGAGGCGGTCACAGATTATCTAACTTTTAGGCAGCTAAAGGACTCGACTCGTGCTGATGTCGCTAGGGCAGTCAGAACTTTTGATGAATGGTTAGATAAACCCATAAAAAATATAACATCAGCGCATATTGAAAAAAAATACACAGAGTTATTGAAGGTTTCTCCTACGAGAGGCTCTCTCTCAATGCGATATCTACGTGCAATTATTAATGATGCAAATACGCGTTATGAATCAAAATATGGTTCAAAATTATTTATTGACAATCCAGTTTTACATTTAACCAAGTTAGGTATGTGGAAGCGACAAGTCAGGAAAAGAACTGTTATAGATGATGCTCATCTCAAGCCAGTTCTAGATTGTATCTTGGAGGGCTTCCCTCAGCTTCGCGATGGAGCGGCAATGCAAGGCTGCCTTTTGTTTATGCTTTTTACAGGGGTGAGGCCAATTGAGGTAATGAATCTCCAGTGGAGTGAAGTCAATTTGTCAGAGAGGACGTTTACTATACTTGCGCCGAAGAATCATAATATCCATATGATACCAATGAGCAATTTTTTATATGATTACCTAAAGGGGTTGGATAAAGATAAAGATGCATATGTATTTAAAAATATAAATGGAGATAGGCTGAATGATTTAAGGCCGGCACTTTCGGTTGTACAAAAAAAAATAAACATTAAATTAGTGCCCACAGATTTTCGTAGAACTTTTGTAACAAATGGTGAGAGGTTAAAGTTTTCAGTCTACACATTGAAAGCCCTATTGAATCACGCAATTACAAATGATGTGACGGCAGGATATATCATCTCAACAGTAGAGGATTTAAGGGAGCCTATACAGGCTATCGAAGACCGGATTATGTCTTTTAAAAAAGGAGTGATTAAAAATGAAAGAGTTACCTCAATTTCTTAAAGTTGCTTTAGATAAGTTTCACGATGGGGATCCGGAGCATTTGGTTAGGATTTTTAAAAATAGGGTGCAGCTTTATAAATATAAAGAAACTAGCGATTTAATTGAAGCTTTATTGTTAGGCAGACCTGTTAAACCTCGAGGGAGGCCCCCAAAAAAGCAAGAAAATAACGAGATGATTGCTTTTATTGCTCAATTAAACGGTGCTGGTTTTTCTATTTACAGTGGTACTTGCTCAGGTGATAAAACAGCTTGTGAGATTGTTGGTGAAATCTATGGATTAAAACCAGAAACTACATATCGGAAAATCTGGCACCCACAAAAAGATAGTGATTTCGCCCTAAAACACATTAAATTAGGTGAAGAAAATACTGAGCAATATCAATTACTTTTTAGTTGATTTTAATATTTCTTTTTATCAACTAGATACTATGTTCATTAGACTGCACTGTAGGCTTTTTGAAGCCACAGGAATTGTCTTATATGAACACCCCAGAAAATACACTTTTCAAAAATTTACCAGACTTAATCAACCAGTCTGAATTAGCTAATTACTTAAATAAATCTGAAGCTTGGTGCGAGCGTGCTAGGTGGCTTGGAATTGGTCCTCCTTTCGTCAAGCTAGGCCGCTCTGTTAGATACAGATTATCTGACGTGAAAGAATATGTTGATTCGAATTTAATCCTCACGAACAAGGAGGGCTAATAATGAGTCTCAGAAAAGCTGTCAACGAAAAATGCAAAGAATGTATTTATGACCCGAAAAGTCAAGGAACTTGGCGCAAGCAGGTCGAAAACTGCACTAGTATGTTATGTCCTCTTTTTAATTGCCGTCCTTTACAGGTCCAGAATTCGATCAAAAAGAGTCAATCGCAATCTATGCTGATCAAGGAGTGATATATGGCACTCGCTCTAATTAATAATGCTCTTGAAAATGACCCAGATGAAGACAGCCCTTTACTTCCTGAAGGTAAGTATCACTTATCTTATAAGTGTCATTTTACGCGCAAAATTCATATGACTGAAAAAATGGAGATATGTTTTCGTGTAACTGACCAAGGTCCATATTTTATGAAAAAGGTAAGCCGTTTTTTTAATGTTAAGCATATCGGTAGACTAGGCAAGAACGGGAAATTTACTTGTAGTAAAAAATCAGCTGCTTACCGTGAACTATCTCATCTAATGATTTTTAATCGAGCTGACAGAATACCAATGTCGCAGTTAAAAAATATTATAGTAATTGGCTTAGTTAAGTCAGTTACTAAAGACAGCAAGCAGAAGTCTATTCACCCTCAAGCGCACTATAGTGTGGTTGCAGAAATTACTGGAAAGGATAGTTGATGCTGTTCTTACTGTTAATGCTATTGCTAGTGCTACTTAAAACCCGCTTAAGGTCAGGTGTACTAAGACTTTCAGAGATGTGCGATGGCAAAGAATTGACCCTTTGATAAAGTAGTGAGGTCATGTTTACTTAACTATATAGCTACGCCTCGGTGGAATCTCCTTAACAGGATTGATGAAGCCGAGGTTCAAAAAAAACAACTTATTGATTTAATTAGCATTCTTACAGTTCAGCCTTATCAAGATTGAAATGGTATGTTTTTTAATCTTTTGCTAATATAGCTAAATAATAAAAACTATAGAGACCCATCTCCCCCGATGACTCTATGTAAATGGAACTTGGAGAATGATAATGACCTATCTATTACGCTTAGTTGCGTGTCTGTTTTTGTGCGTTAGTTTAAATTCGTTTGGCGGTGAGTATACAAAAATTTTCAATAACGGCACGGGGTATTGGTATTATGGAATTGTTAATCCTATTCTAGATTTGAATGGAAATATTCATCCATATTCTGGCGCTAGAATAAAGAATCATCATAATTTATCACATGTAAATTTATCTCAAGCCAACTTAAATAATGCATATATAAGATATTCAAACCTGACCCACTCTACTTTAGTTGAAACTGACTTTTCCTTCTCAGATGCAGCTGCTACAGATTTTTCTCACTCTAATCTTTTGTCTGCAAATTTTAATTCTGCAGACCTTCTTATCGCAAAGTTCAATTATTCAGATCTTTCAAATGCTGACTTTACAAATGCCTTTATGGATGGAGTAGAACTTCTGGGTGCTAACTTATCAGGTGCCAACCTTTCTTTTATAAATTTATGCTGTAATCAAATATATGTTAACCGAGCTATATACAGCGAGACAACAACCTTTCCTTCTAGCTTTGATCCAGAAGCTCGAGGCATGATCTTCGTATCCGAAGTCCCGCTACCAGCAGGTATCTATCTCTTTCTATCGGGGCTTGTAGGTTTAGGGTTGATGAGAGGTAGAAGAAGTAAGTAACTTCAAATAATTTAAAAAAACTATAGAGACCCATCTCCCCCGATGACTCAATGTAAATAGAACTTGGAGAATAATAATGTCTTATCTATTACGCTTAGTTGCGTGTCTGTTTTTGTGCGTTAGTTTAAATTCGTTTGGCGCTTATTACGTTAAAACTGATGGATCTACCTCACCAATTAGAGATGATAGCTATCCATATAGCGAGCCATATTCAGGGCCAAATATAGGGCCTAACTTGAATATAGGTAATGTCCAATTAATTAACTATCAATTAGATAATGCTGACTTAAGAAATTCCACAATAAACTTATCAGGAGTTTCTAGTTCATTTCAAAATTCGAACTTCGATAACGCCAATATTAATGCAACCAACTTAGAGCAAATAGATTTTTCTGGAAGCACATTCTTAAATGCACAATTTAATATTAATTCGTGTAGTTTATATATGTCAAACACAAACCTAAACGGTGCTAGTGGAAGTATTCATTCTTGTAATGAAAATTCGTTTTCGAACAGTAATATATCCAATGCATATATACAATTTTCAGGTGATGGCTTCGATTTCGAGCATTCAAATCTTCAAGACTCAGATTTTAGCGGATCAAATATCTATTATTCCTCTTTTAGTAATTCCTCGATTAATAATTCGAATTTAAGTGACTCAATTTTATATGGGGTATTTTTTAATAACTCAGATTTAAAAGGTACTAACTTTGCAAATAGCACTTTTATTGACGTGCATTTTGTAGGTGCTGATTTAAGGTCTAGCAACTTCTTTGGTGTTCAACTTTGTGTTGAATATTTTGAATTTGCGGAATGTGGACAACGATCAACTTTTGATGGCTCACTATACAATGAATCTACTGTTTTTGCTCAGGGAATGGACCCTCAATCACTAGGGATGATTTTCGTATCCGAAGTCCCACTTCCAGCAGGTATCTATCTCTTTCTATCGGGGCTTGTAGGTTTAGGTTTAGTAAAAAGAAAGTAACTTTAAATAATTTAAAAATAAAAACTATAGAGACCCATCTCCCCCGATGACTCTATGTAAAGGGAACTTGGAGAATACGAAATGAATACCTATCTATTGCGCTTTGTTGCGTGTCTTACTATTTTATTGTCGTTTAATGCCAAAGCATTAGTCGTAAATGGCTATATGATAGGGCCTTACGCTGACATGCGTGACGCAGACCTGACTAACGCTAACCTGTCTAGCGCTAACCTCGAAGGCGCTGACCTGTCTGGCGCTAACCTGTCTAACGCTGACTTGTCTAACGCTGTACTGTATCTCGCTTACCTGACTAATGCTAATCTACGTTTCGCTGACCTGACTGGCGCTGACCTGTATAGCGCTAGCCTTTATGGCGCTGACCTGTCTGACGCTGACCTGTCTGACGCTATCCTGTATCAAACTGACCTTTCTGAGGCTAATCTAACTGGCGCTAATCTAACTGGTGTGTCATCAGGTCAAACTTCTGTTACTACAACCACCACGCTTCCTTCGGGTTACATCATTGTGGACAACTATATTGTGGGTGCTGGCGTTAACCTATCTTACGCTCAACTGTATAACGCTAATCTGTCTAACGCTAACCTGTCTAACGCTGACTTGTCTAACGCTGGACTGATTAATGCAGACCTGACTAACGCTAACCTGTCTAGTGCTTACCTCGAATACGCTGAACTTTCTGGCGCTCTTTACAACGACCAAACTATATTTACTACAGGTTTTGACCCGGTGGCAGCAGGTATGTCTTACGTGCCTACAGCAGTACCCGTTCCAGCAGCCGCTTGGTTATTTGGTAGTGCATTAGTTGGTTTAGGTTTAGTAAGAAGAAAGTAAGTAACTTTTAATAATTTAATAATAAAAACTATAGAGACCCATCTCCCCCGATGACTCTATGTAAATGGAACTTGGAGAATACGGAATGAATACCTATCTATTGCGCTTAGTTGCTTGTCTGTTTTTAACTGTTAGTTTGAATTCGTTTGCAGCTCTTTCTATTCGTGACTTAGATGGTGATTGGTCTAATGGTCATGAGGGTGTCTATGATGATGTCTTAGATATAACTTGGTTGGCTGATGCTAATTATGCCCACACTGTCGGATATTCTTTACCCAGCCATTACGGATCAATGAACTGGCATAATGCACGTTCATTTTCTGAGGATTTATCTATCGGTCAATATGCTGATTGGCGACTGCCTATGGCCGATATAAATGGAGATGGTTGTGGGGTCTGGAATGAGGCATTTTGTGCAGACAATGAAATGATGATCTTTGCTGAAGCATTACTTGGCGGGGTAGGTTTCGGAATAAATACGAACGTGGTAAAGGGACCATTTATCAATGTTTCAGCTCATGGTTATTGGACTGACACTTTATTAACTGAGGTATCTGCAATTCAGCACTCTTTCTATATTAGCGACAATGGAGTTATCAGGGATGGACTTATTAACTATAGTTCCGGCTGGACTTGGCCCGTCCACGACGGTGACATAGGCGCATCACCAGTCCCACTCCCAGCAGGCATCTATCTCTTTCTATCGGGGCTTGTAGGTTTAGGTTTGATGAGAGGTAGAAATGCGTAGTCTTATATTTTTACTTCTATTTAGTTCGCAGGCTTTTGGTATATCAATTATTGGTTTAGGTGATTTACCTGGGGGGCAATCAGGTTTTTCATTTGCAAGTTACAGCTACAACAATGGAATATCGGATAATGGAGAGGTTGTTATAGGTGTTTCACAAGGTGTTAATACGGATGGTCACGAGGGATTTAAATGGAGTTCGCAAACTGGAATGATAAGCCTTGGAACATACCCATATCCAACTATAAATGGTACTGCTGATATTAGAGCAGTGAGTAATGATGGAAACTATATTGCTGGCACTACTGATTATTATAATAGATTCGTCGGGGGTGGTTCCAACCAAGTGAACGTTGTTAGATGGACTGGAAACTCTCCTCAAATTATTAATATGCCAACAGACTTTACAGCATCTCAAGTGAAAGATATTAGTGGGAACGGTAATTCTATTCTAATTACGGGTCAAAAGAATGGCTTAGTGAGCTCCAACGTTTGGAGCAGTGGAGTAAACACAAATATCTTAAGCCCAAACAACAATCATCTGTTTGGTAACAGAATATCTGATGACGGGTCAATTGTTGTTGGTCAGCTGATAAATTCTCATAATAAATCAGAGGCTTTTATATGGAGCGATTCAGATGGCGTGCAGAGTTTGGGATATTTGAACGCTCAAGATACCTTTAGTAATGTATGGGCTATGTCGGATGATGGGTTAATTCTTGCTGGTTCGAGCGGCAATCTTAATGTTGGACAAGAAGCATTTATATGGACTCAGGGATCAGGTATGGTTGGCATCGGTGACTTACCTGGAGGAACTGATCATAGCGTGGTATCTGATATATCTAGCGATGGAGAGGTTGTTATTGGTCGTTCTGATGCTGGAGCTTCATCTGGTGAAGAAGGTTATATATGGACAGCATCTTTAGGAATGCAATCGTTTGAAGATTTTTTAATTAGCCAAGGCTTGGATTTGTCAAGCTGGAGCGACTTATCACCTACTGGTATTTCGGCTGATAAAAGATTTATTTCTGGATACGGCAGTAGTCAAAATAGCGAAAACTTTTCAGGTTATGCCAGCCAAGCCTTTTTAGTAGAGTTAGACCCTAATACATTTAACCCAGTACCTCTTCCCGCAGCCTTCTGGCTATTTGCTTCAGGTTTAATCAGCCTACGTTTATTCAAACGATAATCCCATTTTTGGGAGCTTTTCAATTAACAAAAGAGTAAAATAAGCTTCTAATGATGAGGTTTATAGATGGCTAAAGGCTTTAAAACAGGCGGTAGAACCAAAGGCACACCTAACAGGGATAAGCAGGTGCTCAGGGACCGCTTATCTTCGTCATATCCAGAGTATGACCCTATTTTGGCAATGGTAGAGATGGCTAATGACGAGTCTCTAGAGCCTTCTATGAGATTAGATTGTCATAAGACAGTAGCGAACTATATTCATCCTAAAATGCGGTCGATAGAAGTACTCCAATCACAAGAGCCGCAGCCCATCACGATAGAGATTGTTCAACCACATTAGATGGTTAAATTCTGGATTTCACTTTAGAAGTGCTTACTATATGCTTACTGAAAAGGTGAGGTTGGTGAGTGCTTTCTCTATAAATGGTGCCCGAGGCCGGACTTGAACCGGCACGGTGTTGCCACCGAGGGATTTTAAGTCCCTTGCGTCTACCAATTTCGCCACTCGGGCAGAGTACTTACAGCAGGCTGGTAAAGCCTTTGGCTTATCATGAATGATTCGCCGGTCTTACATTTAACTATCAATTAAAACTTGGAGGCGCGGGTCGGAATCGAACCGACGATGGCGGAGTTGCAGTCCACAGCATTACCACTTTGCTACCGCGCCTAAAACTACGCTTAGCTCAAACACCAACTTAAAACTAAAACGCCCACTTGTGGGCGGGCGCTTATTACCGCCTAAGCAACGGCTAAAAAATGGAGCGGGAAACCGGGTTCGAACCGGCGACCTCAACCTTGGCAAGGTTGCGCTCTACCAACTGAGCTATTCCCGCAATTCACTTTCAATACTGCTTTTAATCACTACGCCTATTAAAACCAATGGCTTTAACTGACTAATGATTAGATGCCTCAAAAGAGAGCGGCATATTCTATGGTTTTATCGTCTCTTGTCAAGAAAAAATAGCTCTTCTAACGAAGATAAGTCATTAACAGTTAAAGACTTTTGCTATTTAACCCGTGCATTAACGAATTTCGTCCAAGCTGACTGATATTTGGCCGCTTACATCGAACCTTTAAAGTCTGGCCATGCCGCCTTCAGATAAATAATCATAGACCATAAAGTGAGAGCTGCCGCTAAATATAACGATACAAAGCCTAAAATTTCTATACGACTGTCAACCACGCTGGTCTGCGTTAATAAAATGATAATTGAGATCATCTGCATGGTGGTTTTGAACTTGCCCACATAAGAAACCGCTACGCTGGTGCGATTACCTATTTCTGCCATCCACTCGCGTAATGCCGATATCACTATCTCTCGACCAATAATAATCATGGCCGGTATCGTAAACCAAGCGTGAGGGTAGCGCTCTAACAGTACTACTAAGGCGATAGCGACCATCAGTTTATCGGCTACTGGGTCAAGAAAGGCGCCAAAAGGGGTCGATTGATTGAGCTTGCGGGCTAAATAGCCGTCAAGCCAGTCAGTGAGAGCCGCTGTTGTAAATATCGCCGCCGCTGCAATGCCTGTCCATGTGTAAGGAAGGTAAAAGACGATAACCAGAACGGGAATCAGGAGTATGCGAAACAGTGTAAAGGCGTTTGGGATATTCATTCAGTTAACAGCTTAAGTTCGAATAATGATTTAGGCGCTAGCGCCGGTGGTGGGGCATAGCAATTATGCGATGCATTATAGGCGACTATCGACCTATTTTATCTATCTTTGTTAATAACGCCCATATAATTTTGACTGTTTTAACTTTTATGCAGCTCGGCATGAATATCTTGGGCTATTTTTTTGCTAATACCGTCTACTTTTACGAGTTCATCAACGGTGGCGCGTTGAATATCTTGCCAGCCACCAAAGTGACGCAATAACTCACGACGACGCTTAGGACCCACGCCGGGAATATCTTGTAGCGGTGAACTGGTCTTCTTTTTAGCACGACGGGCGCGGTGTCCGGTAATGGCAAAGCGATGCGCTTCATCTCTTACTTGCTGTATAAGGTGTAAAGAGGGGGCGTCATTAGGCAGCGTTAAGGGGTTATCTGCGCTGCCCACAAATAAGGTTTCTAATCCCGGCTTGCGCGCTTCACCCTTAGCTACACCAATAATTAGCACTTCATTTATTTGCAGTTCTTCGAGCACTTCTATGGCTTGGTTAATCTGTCCTTTACCGCCATCAATTAACAAAATGTCGGGCAGTACGCCTTCGCCTTTTTTGATGCGTGTATAACGGCGCTCGACAGCTTGACGCATAGCGGCGTAATCATCACCACCAGTAATGCCTTCTATATTGAACTTACGGTAGTCGCTTTTTTTAGCGCCCTCATGGGTGAATACGACACAAGAGGCAACCGTTTGCTCGCCACTGCTATGGCTAATGTCGAAGCATTCAATGCGCTCTGGTAGGTCGGTTAGCTGTAAGTCTTTCTGTAGTTTCTCAAAACGATCGCGCACTTGTTGGCGACTATTGACTCTGGCGGTTAAGTTTTGATTAGCGGTTTCAGTCGCCATGTTTAACCAGCGTGCTCGACCACTGCGAACATTACTCAGAATTTTAATTTGCTTACCGCTGCTTTCACTGAGTGCTGCCGTTAGGCCGTCTAAGCCAGAGGGGGTTACGTTGGTGATAAGCTCTGAGGGTACGCTGCCCAGTCCGCCGCCCGAGGCAATATAGGCCTGCGAAATAAAGGCTTCTAGTAAGTCATTTTGATTCTCAATAAGACCAAGATTCGGATAGTAGCTGCGACTGCCAAGCATGCGGCCGTGACGCACGTATAACACTTGTATACAAGCATGCCCCGAAGCGGTGGCGGCAGCAATAATATCGATATCGCCGCGGCCATTGTCAATATATTGTTTTTCTTGTACTACGCGTAAATGACTTATTTGATCGCGCTTTTCTGCAGCAATTTCAAATTCTAAATCAGTAGCGGCACTGTCCATTTCTTTGAGAATTTCATTGGTTAGCTCGTCATTATGACCTTGCAGAAACATTGTTGATTTGCGCACGGTATCGGCATAATCTTTTTTATCAATTAAATCAACACAGGGTGCTGAGCAACGACCAATTTGATGCTGTAAGCAAGGACGTGAGCGATTCTTAAAAAAGCTGTCTTCGCATTGTCGAACCTTAAACATTTTTTGCAAAAGACTTAAGCTTTCTCTAACGGCATATCTATTGGGGAAGGGGCCAAAATATTCTCCCTTAGCACGGCGATTGCCTCTATGAAATGTTAGGCGTGGGTATTCATGCGCGCTAGATAAAAAGATATAGGGGTAGGTTTTATCATCCCG
>Ga0115563_1002776_pt1 | contig 12687 bp, 11 predicted proteins | sample COGITO_mtgs_1105_2_FD_87198 | JGI IMG/M metagenome (GOLD analysis project Ga0115563, IMG submission 87198) | Pelagic marine microbial communities from North Sea - COGITO_mtgs_110519 | ecosystem: Environmental > Aquatic > Marine > Epipelagic | place: Germany:Helgoland, sampling site Kabeltonne...
CCAGGGCATGAGTTCTTCGAGGCGGGTCATTTTCTGGTCTGCGACGCGGGCAAGAACCCAGCGTAGCCAAGCTTCGGAGTCGACCTTGTTCATGCGACAGGTTTCAATGAGGGTGGCTTCGATCCCGAGCTATGAAACCGGCCATGACCGCTGCTGCCAAAGACCTCGATCTGTCCGTTCTGCCGCCCGATTACCGTGCGGCCTTCGAGGCCTTGTTGGCGACGGCCGCGCGGGCCGCGGCACTGGAGGACATCGTCAAACGTCTTGAGCATCTGGTCGCCGAGTTGAACCATACGGTCCATGGCAAGAAGTCCGAGAAGCTGAGCGAGGACGACCGGCAGCTGGCGTTTGAAGACCTCAAGATTGCCCTCGCCGAGGCCGAGGAACAAAAGCAAACCCAAGCGCCCGGGGACGACAAACCCAAACGCAGTAAGACGCCCAAGCGCAATCGCGGCAACCTGCCCGAGGGGCTGCCGCGCATCGAACGGGTGGCCGAGCCCGACACTCTGGAGTGCCCGTGCGGCTGCGGGATAATGCACAGGATCGGTGAGGACCGCAGTGAGCGGCTCGACATCGTTCCGGCCCAGTTGCGCGTCATTGTGACCGTGCGCCCGAAATACGCCTGCCGCGCTTGCACCGATGGGGTCACTCAGGCACCGACGCCGCCCTGGCTGATCGAGGGCGGGCTGCCCACCGAAGGGGCCATCGCGCATGTTCTGGTGTCGAAATATGCGGACCACCTTCCGTTGTATCGCCAAAGCCAGATCCTGGCCCGATCCGGCATCGACATTCACCGGTCCACGCTGGCGGATTGGGTCGGGGTGGCGTCGTTCCATCTCCGCCTTGTCGTGGACCGGCTGGCCGAGCATCTGAAGACGTCCACGAAGCTGTTCATGGACGAGACCACGGCCCCGGTGCTAAACCCAGGGCGCGGGCGGACGAAAACCGGCTACCTTTGGGCGCTTGCCCGAGATGATCGGAGTTGGGGCGGCGATGACCCGCCCGGGGTCGTCTATTTCTACGCCCCCGATCGCCGCGGTGAAAATGCCGAGACGTTCCTAACAGGCTTCAACGGCATCCTGCAGCTCGACGGCTATCAGGGCTACAACCGGCTGACCAAACCGTCCCGCAAGGGCGGCGGCCCCGTCATTGTTGCGCATTGCTGGGCGCATGCACGTCGCAAACTGAAAGAAGTCTTTGATCGCGACGGGTCCGAAATTGCCGCCGAGGGCTTGCGCCGGATCGCCGAAATCTACGCAATCGAAAAAGACATCCGCGGCACATCCCCCGGCCAGCGCCTTTCGGCCCGACAGGTCCGGTCCGCCCCGCTGGTGGCTGCATTCGGAGATTGGTTGCAGGCACAACGCCTGCGCATCTCGTCCAAGTCCCGCCTCGGCGAAAAGCTTGCCTATATCAATAACCATTGGAAGGGCCTTCAAACCTTCCTGACGGACGGGCGTGTCGAGATCGACTCCAACAAGGTCGAGAATTTGGTCAGGCCGATAGCCCTGAATCGCAAGAACGCATTATTCGCGGGCCACGATGAAGGCGGACGCGCCTGGGGCCGCATCGCCTCGCTGATCGAGACCTGCAAGATCAACGGCGTGGAGCCATTCGCCTATCTGAAATCTACACTCGAAGCCATCGCCGCAGGCCATCCGAAAAAACGCATCGACGACCTGCTCCCTTGGAACTTCAAGCCGTCAACCTGAAATCCCAGTGCCCTCCAACCGCCGCTTACAGTTCTTCGGTCATCCGTGGTCGACCGTAACTCCCAGGCTGAGACGTAACTGTTCCTTGATCCTTAGTTTCCTGATGCCAGTTTTCATCAACATCATGATGGCCAACCCCAATGAAAACTCGTGCAAGCCGTTCTATACCGTTGTCGAATAGGTAGGAGGCCTGACAATTCTCCCAGAGTTTCAGGCGAATGTGCACGCGCGTGCCTGATCCCGCATCACCGCATAGTCACCCATCATTTGGACGGCGGCGGATCCGTCCGGCAGCACAGCCAACTCCTCGGCTGCCCGAGCTTGAAATTCTCGGCTGTATTCCACCACTGGCGGACATGCCCCCAAGCCGCCTGTCTCAAAATCCGCCGTCGCGCAGCCGGTCAACCAGCTCGTCGCGATTACGAGGGCGGTGAGCCGCCGCCACCAGCATCTGGCTTTGGATTTCATTGGCCTTCTCCGTAGTTTCGAGACGTTCGGCGATCCGACCCACGCGCTCGCCGGAGCGGCGGATCGAGAGCAGGAACAGGACGATGGTGAGGGCGATCGCACTGTAGGGCAGCGCGGCCCTTGCCCATGGGGTGGCGGCGATCCCGCCGAGAATTCTGGAGATCATCTCTGTCCCCGTTTCCAGTCATCAAGGCGGGCGTAGATCGTGAGCGCGACTCCACCGAGCGCCACGGCGATGAACACCCAGCGAAGCGTATCGAGATACGGCACCAGGGGAAGGATCGCAGTTTGGGTCTCGGCCAAGACGTTCTGCGCGATTTCGACCCCGGCCGCGCCCAGCGTAGCCACCCCGGCCGCCCCACCGCCCTTCATTGTGCGGCTGTCGGCCAGAACCTCGCGCGAAGGCGGCGTGTCGGCTGCAAATGCCGTCGCCCGAACCGGGAACCGCTCGCCCCACTGGCGCGCGGGGCCGAGATCGACATGGGTGAAACCCGAGCGCGGATAAAAACCGAACCCAATGAAGCCAACAGCGCGCGCCGCCGCCTCGAACGCGACCGGATCATGGTTCGACATGGCAATATCGAAGGCCGCGCCATCCATGTGCTTGGACCGCGTCGCCCCACCGACCGCGCGGTTGTGTTCTGGGCTGCGATATGCGGACCGCACGATCAGCGGCTTGCCCAGCCGGTCTCGCAGCGCCTGCAGCTTGTCCAGCGCCGGTTCGTTGACAAGCAGCTTGCCGGTGCCGCGGCAGGCAGTTTCGGCGGGGGAGAAATTGGGCCAGCGCCAGGTGTCTTCCGGCACGTCGCGCCAGTGATCGTAAAAGGTCGTGGTCATGGTGTCCTCCAGAAACGTAAAAACCCGCCACAAGGGCGGGTGCGGGTTGGCAGTTGAACTGAGGCGGAGTGCTTTTACTGACCACCGCCGAAGATCTTTAGCTTCAGAGCAATCCCGGCGAGGAGCGCCAACATCACGCCGGTGGTGATGAGATGGACGGCGGTCTGAACGGCCGTGCGCCGCACGAAGCGGATACAGTCGAGAAGTGAACGCAGATCTCGGATGTCGAGGGCCGCGTCCTTGCCATCGATTCCGGCATCAGCCAGCGCGCGTTTGGCCCCCGCTTCAGCAGCCCGCGTCAGCAGGACCTGGAATTCGATCTCGGACATGCGCATGTCGCCCTGATCTGAACGCCTTGGCGTCATGACGAGACGATCCCGGCTTCCGTCGGCAGCGCAACCGTGGTCCAGGGCGTGCTGTCGGCCGGGTTCACGTCCCAGGTCGAGTAGACCGGACTGGCCATATCCGGAGACGGCGTACCGGGTGACGCATCATAATCCACCCCGCCGATCCGCAGAAACCCAGCGATGCCAGTCGGTCCTGCTGTCCCGAGCTGAGCGAGCTGCTTCACATGTACCCCCGCAATGGCCGAGGCCCCGGCAGGCCCCGTTGGCCCCGCCAGCGAAAACGACAAACGCTGACCGGAAATGTCGCTCGCAGCGCGGGTGGCGATGTCGCCGTCCTTCACCGCATCGACCCCGCCCGAAAAGGCGTCATAGGTCGCGACCAGATCGGGCGTGCGCCTCGCAAACCGACGCCCGATAGTCGAAACGCCATCAAGCACCGCGATATGCGCGTAGTAGCAGATGGCAGGGTTGTAGAAATCGAAAAGCCCGTAGTTCTTCCACACACAGCGAACGGGGCGACCCTTGCCACCGGTGTTCGCTGCCGTTGCACTGCTTTGCAGGACCCCATCAGCGTAGAACTCGATGGTGATGTCAGCGCCAACAGCGATCTTCACATCGACCCAATAGACTTGGTTCGTGGCAGCGACGAAGGAGGAAGCGCCGTCGACACTGGTGTCGCCAACAGCCATCGCGTGATATTTCTCATCGTCCCGCTCAGTTCGGACAATCGCAACAAGCGCATTTGCGGCGTCGTAGAACTCCAGGAAGGTGCCATCCGTGCCGATAATGTGGGCGTTGACCGACGGCGCTTTGTATCGAAAGCTCAACCAGATATCCCCAGCGGGCAAGGACCAGGAAGCGGAAAACGGTACTGCGCTCGTCTCACCCGTGTTGATCCGGACGCAGTTCACGTCGAGATCGGCGTCGAACCCGGCGGCGTCAGCGCTGATGCGGCCCTCGACGCCCGCAAGATCAGTGACCTGGTGGCCGAGATGGAGGATGTGGCTCATGGGATTACCTCGATATAGAGAGCGGCCTCGGCGGCCGTGAGACGGGACTGGCCGCCCCATTCGTTGAAGATGTCGACGTCCGGGATGGTGAGGCGCGCGTCGCCGCCAAAGCCGATCCAGATGGCGGCCTCTGCGACGGTGAGTTGTACCGCCCCGCCGCGATCAAGGAATATCACCGTATCGGCGACGGTCAGCCGCGCATCGGCCCCGATCTCGGTCCAGGCGGAGACCTCGGCGACCTTGATGCCATCCGGCATGAACAGCCGGATCGACCGGGCCTGCCAGGCCTCATAGGCGATCGTACCGGTCGTGCGCCGCGCCTGCACCCGGACCTCGAAATGCTTCGTACCAGTGGGCGCTGCGAGGATAGGCACATCCTCTTTTGTCAGCGTTATACTGTTGGCACCGCCCACGTCGATCACGGCGGCCGGTGGCTCAAGGGTTGCGTCGGTATCTGGGTCAACCCAGCGGATCTCGACCGCATAAGTGACGCCGGGCTCTGGCCCGATATCACCCGCGTCGTAGGCATCGAACACGCTGCTGGTCTGGGTGAGCCTGTCACGATGGGACCAGGTCAGAAGGACTGGCCCGAGGTTCAGGACATTCGGGTTTACGACCGACACACCGTTGCCGCGCAGATCGCCGGGAGGCAGCGGACGGATGGCGCGGCTGGCGAGCGTCACGGCATCCTCGGGTGCCTGCGCGAGCGGCAGCGTCCCGAAGCCGGTCTCGGGCAGCATCTTGATCTTGACGATCTCTCCGGCAGCAAACCCCGCCTCCGACGCATTCGAAAGCTGCTGCCAGCAGACCACCGGCGTGCCCGCGAGATGGGTTTGCGGCACCGTGTCGAGACAGCCGCGCCCGACTGTCAGCGCCGTGGCACTTACCCCGTCGATCCGGACCAGCTCGTCTCCAATCGCGGCCAGCGTGCCGATCGCCACGTCCCCGAGCCCGGTCCAGTTGCCGACGGCAAGCACGCGCTCGGCTGGATCGTCACTGATGTCCGACACAAGCAGAGCGGTCGGCACGAACTCAACCGCCTCTTCGAGCGTGTAACCCGCCCCGCTGTCGCTCCAGACCTGCGCGGAGAGCGCATCTGCCGAGGGACGTTCCCCGGCCGCAACGATCGCACCCACTCCCGGATCCTCATCCAGAAGCGCGTCGGCCTGCGCATGCCCCAACTCCTGGACCAGCAACCAGTATGGCGCTTCCGCCACCCAACGGCGCGTCAGTGGCTTGGGCGGCAGGATCAGACTGCCGGGATCGCCGCTTTCGCCACCGACAAGGGCTGTCTCGCCAAGCGCGAAGACATCCTCGGCGATCTTGAGGCGCACGCCATTGGCGCGACCGTCGCCATGGTCGATCTCGACGATGCGGACAACGACGCCCTCGAGGCCCCGCCTCGGGTTTGACAACACGATCACGTCGCCCGGATCGAGGTTGGCACCGACACGGCTGACCGTGATCTCGCCTGAGAGGATCGGTGCCGACAGGGCACGCAGATCGCGTTCCGCGACCCGGACCGCAAGGGACTCGAAGCGAATGCCTGGATAATCGACCGTGGCGCTGACCACCTGACCGAGGTTCTGGACAAGCGCGGTGTCGGTCACGCTAACCGATCCGGTCTGGTCGGTGCGGGCGTCGGAGAACTTCGCGGTAACTGAGTTCACGAGATCAGCGGGCTCACGACGGCCGAGCTCACCCCAGTCAACGACATTGGTCTCATCGAACACCGGCAGCGTCTCGGGATCATAATCAGCGCGGATCAGGCGCAATTCCCAGCGCCCCGAGCGGCGATCGACATAAAGATAGGCGTCGATGTGCTTCAGCACGTCGGCAATGAAGTCCTCGATCGTTGACTCCCGCTGCCAAAGCAGCGACAACCCAAAGCCCTCAGAGAAGAGCGCATCCGTAGCGGTGGCGAAGCTGGGGCCAATATCGGCGAAAGTGTGCCCGAGGCCCCAGTCGCCGTTGGTCAGACTTTCCCGGATGATATGGGCCGGGTTCATGTCAGGGCCTTGCCCGAAGGCGGCGCGCAGCGAGGCCACCAGTGCATCAGGATCGCCGGGCGGCACGACGGGGACGCCATCGACCGGCGTGTTGTCGATCTGGGCCGTGGCGCTCGTATCCGAAAGTGCGATGTTGAAGGCGAAGACATCGACCTCCGAGATGCCAGAAAGCGTTGCGATGGCCGTCTGCAGGGTCGAGGCCGGGCTCGGTTCGCCGTCGGTGACAAAGATCAGGATCCGGCGTTTGCCACCCGAGCCGTTGAAAAACGCCCCTGCCTGGCTGACCGCGACCCCGAAATCCGTCCCGCCGCTGACGGAGCTCGAAAGCGCGTCGACCCAATCCTTGAGCTCGCCGTAGGCCGTGGCATCGGCGTCGCGCCGCAGGATCGTGCCGGAAACGGTGGAGTTCCAGGTGACGATCTGGACGTCGTTGGGCTCCAGGGCGTTCTCGCCGATCTCTTCGACCAGACGCGAGACGGCAGCGATTTGCGCCGCCATGCGCGATCCTGACATCGAGCCCGAAGCGTCCATTGCGATGTAGATCGCGGCATCCCCGATCCGGACCTCTGGCACGATCTGCGCCTTTTCGGGATACCATTGCGGATTGCCATCCTCGGCCTTCAGGATCCGCGTCAGGCGGACCGACCATGGCTTGAGATAAGGGTTGAGGCCGAGAAACACCTGCCGCAGCACAAGCGAGCAGATACCACGATAGCCGGGCACATCAGCCCCCGCATTGGCGGCGAGATAGTCGTTCTGCGCTTGGCTCGGCGCGCCCATCAGCACGTCGATGTCGCCGACGATCCCGCCTTCGCGCTTCTCACCGCCAAAGAGATCGGGCTTGTTAATCCTAATGCGCCCGCCTGCTGCGCCGCCGTTCAGGCTCGGCACACTGACCGCATCCGACGCCGCCACCGATTGAGCCGCAAAGGCCGTGGCGGCGGGCTCGACGAGCCAGGTGGTGATGCCAGTGCCCGCAGCATAGCTCACTGCCTGCACGGTCACAGTGCGGATCGAGTTGTCCGTCAGAAGCTGCAGGTCGTAGCTCTGGCCGAGCCGAATGCCGGTGAGCGTGCCCGGGAACCGGACCTCGGCCACGCTGTCGCCTTCCGCCGCCGCAGTGGCAGACATGCCCGTGACCGTGCCATAGCTTGCCAACGCGCCGACACCGGTTCCTTGCGACGTGCTCTGACCCGTTCCGATCGACCAGGCCGTGCGGTCATCAACCCTGATCTCACGGATCGCATCCACAGGTCCGTGACAGAGCGCCAGATGCGCCCCGAGCGAATAGCGGTAGCCAACGGTTTGCGACTTCGAACGACCGCCCATCCTACGTCTCGCTCGCGGCCCGGGCGGCCCGCTTCTCAGCCTCCGCGATCACACGGAATGCCAGGGCGTCGCCCGTCGCGGCCAGCACTTCGGATGGCAGCCCGTCTGCAAGGAAAGCCTGCCAGTCGAGGCCATGGCGGCGAAACCACGGTCGCGCGCCCTGAAAGCAGAGCCGGGACGCGCGCAGGTCCTGCACGCTGACGATCAGATCTTCGCTCATTTCTTGCCGCCCTTCTTACGGATGGGATCGACCTTGAGATCCCCAGCCCAGACGACGTTCGGGCCGCGCAGCAGCATGGTGCCGAAGACGACAGGGATCGGACGGCCCTCCTCAGCCGTCGGCAGGTCGAAATCATCAAGCCCGGCTGCCTTCGGGGCTTCGACCTTCGGCTTGGGAGACAGCGCATAGGAGATCGCCGTCAGCACGAGGCTGGCGACGATCTGGACGACGAAGTTCCAGACCATTGTGATTATCTCGAATTGGATTGAGGTTTACGGATCCGGTTTGCAGTGTTTAACGACGTGCGGATTTGAAAATGGCGGGGCCATATTTTTGCCAAGTAAGAATATTAGAACCGACCTTACTTGCAGAAGAAAGCCGGTTGAGATTTGTGGAACAACCGACGGTCTTTTCCGAGAACAGTTGGAATAAGAAGCTGCCATGGTTAAAGAACTCATTTTCGCCGATGTCGTATTGAACATGGACTGGCGCGTCCGTCATGGGCAAGAATTGCCACGTTGCGCTGGTATCTACGTCGAGGTCCTCTGGCCCGTGCGCGGCATACGCATCGGGCAATCGAAGAACCTCTACAGCAGGCACAAAGGTGCGCTGCGCTGGTATCGTGGCATGAAGGCTGGCACAGATCGTGATGTGAACCGTCGCGGCATTCTCCCTGACTATGCGCGCGAATACGGTGACGAGGGCCTCGAGCCATTCCTGATCTCCTCTGATCCCACGCTTGAAGATGAGCTTCTCCGCAAGCGTGTCGAAGCACACCTTCACGAGTGGGCACGAAAGCAGACGGTTTGGAAGAATTTCAACACGGAAAATACGTCCCGCTATCTGATCTGAGCCGACATCACACGATACTCGTTCCCCCAAACGGGTTGCGGCCGGGAATATCGGGAAAGCCGCCGAAGTTCAGCAGATTTCCAAACTTGGCCTTGCAGGTGTCACGTCGCAGATCACAACCGGGGGCGATCTCGACGAGCGCCAGGCTTTCCGCATCATCAATGGCCCCCTCCAGATCCGGCATGCGGCCGGAGAGCGTCAGTGCATCCCCGACATGTCCGACAATGAACCCCAGAAGGCCCGCGTGGCGCAGAACACCACCCCGGAACCAGCCATTTGGCAGCAACGCGACCTCAGGCACGGTGATCGTAAGGCCCTGATGCCCGCTGGCTGTGCCCCCGACGAAAAAACTCTCGATGTCGAGACGGCAGCCCCGGGAATAAAGCGCATGGCGGCATAGCCGCTGATATTTGGCGCGCACGCCCTCGCGCCGCATGGATGTGAACAGGGATTCACAGCGCAGAGTGATCCGTCGCCCCTCGACCCGGGCCGAGACAACGCGGCCCTTCCAATGCGCGACCACCTCCGTTGGCACCTGTTCATGCCCCCGGAAGATTGTGAGCGTCGTGACCGCCCGGCCGCGGGGCCCGAGATAACGGCGCGCGAAGGGATCGGAGAGCGGAAAGGTGACGCTGAGGTCGACCCGGCGGGGATCACTGCTCTGAACGACGGAGCCGTGGCTGACCGCTGAAGGGTCCCAGATCAGATCCTCGGCTTCATCAGCGATGGCCCCAGCAGGCGAGGTCCAGGCCGCAGCCCGGCTGGTGAAACGCCAGACATGATCGCCTTCCGCAAACAGATACAGGAAATACGGCCGCCCTTCGGCGGTCGAGGTCTCGGCAAGATCATAGGTCATGCAGGAATCTCAATCAGGCTTGCCGCGAACTCAGTCCGATCCGCAAAATGCTCCAGTTCGATCCGGTCGGTATCGAGCCGCACCCTGGTGAGCAGATGAATGGGTGTTGTTATTGGAATGGTCTTCCCCGGTGCCGCGATGGTCAGCCGAATACCGAGCGCGTCATAGACGGCGTTGGTGATCTCGCGGAACACTGGGCCGGAAGCGATATCGAACATCACATGCCGTCCGATCCAGACGCCGGGGTCGGCGGTGGCCGCGACGATCACGGAGGTGGCCGAGGACGTGACCTCCGCCTGCAGGACCAGTTCCCGCCCCCAGGTCGGAAGCCAGAAGGCACGTTGGCGGCCGCGCAACCCATGCAGCCAGCGGCGACGCGTCCAGCGGGCCACACCCCGATCGACCAGTGTGATCGTCGATCGCCGCTGGACATGGGTCAGCACGGGTTCGATCATGATGGGACCGAAGCCGTTGTCGATGTATTCAACGGTCTGCCCAATTGTCTCCCCCAGCGGCTGGCGCAGCACGGCCGGATCGGTCAGCACATCGAGCCCCAGGTGGGTCGGATAGCTGCTTGCAGCCAGTTCGGTCCCGTCTTGCAGCGTGAAGGTCGCGGTGACCGTTCCTAGCCCCTGACGCCGCCGGTCGATCTCGATGGGGCGTGTCAGGAACCCGATGCCCACCGTGGCCACAATCGGATGCACAAGGTTCACGCCCGCAAGCCCGGCCAGCTCGAGCCGGTCCGGCAAGACCGCGCTGACCTCGACGAGATTTGCATCGCCGCCATCAGCTGCGATGACAGCATGTCCCGGTGCTTCGAACACTCCCTCGCCGGTATCGACGAATACAGTGATGTCGGCGGCATCAACCGGCACAGTGGACGGGCGCGCAAGATGCCAGAGCGGCACCGTCCACTTATCGACCGATCCTGCCTGGGCAAGCTCGGCGGCGCGCGCGAGGTCACTGGCATTGAGGAGATGGGAGACCGTCAGGATCGACCGCGGCGTGGTGCGGAGCGCGATCCGCTGCTCGGCCGCCTCGGTGATCAGCGTGTCGGTGTTCCATTCGAGCACTTCGGTCACGGGCTGGCGTACCGGGAAAAGCCAGAGATCAGGCATCGAGACCTCCCCGGTTGCGCCGGATCACGTTGACGATCAGCCGCTCGCCCGCAGGCGTTGCCAGATAATCGCCGACAATGGAGGGATCGAGCACGTTGACAATGCGGGTTGCGGATTGGGCAGTTTGACCTTCACCGCTCGTCTCGACGCCGAGCCTTCCGCCTCGACCTCGTCGCAGCGGCAGAATGGCTTCCGGGCCTGCCTCGCCCATGAGCCCGATCCCACGCGCAAAGGGAAACACGGTCGGGCGCGAAACTACGCCACCGTTGGCAAAGGCTGTGATTTCGCCTGCCTGCCCAAAGGCACCGCCCCGCGCGAAGGTGCCGCCCGTGCCGAACAGTCCGCCGAGGGCGCTAGAGAGCCAGCCAAAGAGACCGCCACCGCCGCCGCCCGACCCGGACAGAGCCCGGAAAAGTGCGTCCTCGATCGGCTTGAAGGCGGTATCGATCAGCCTGTTGGCAAGGTTTTGGGCGATCCCGGATATTGCGCTCGCGAAGGTTTGCCAGCTGAGTTCGCCCGACTTCAGCGCGTCCTTGATCGGCCCTGTGATATCGTCGGCGAGCCCCCTCGCGATCTCCTGTGTGCGCTCAACCGCTGCACGCGCAGCGTCCCAGGACTGACGCGCAACATCAGCAGCACTCTGCAGCGCCCCTCCGGCACGACCGGCCGCAGCCGCTGTTTCATCGAGCGCGGCGGCGGGTCCGCCTGTCTCATCGTCCGCCAAGGCCGCGTCGAAGCGATCCGCAGCTACCGTGGCTCCGTCGAGGGATGTCTCGGCTTCGGTTCCGGCCGCACGCATCGCCGTGCGCAAAGCCTCCAACGCTTCGAGTGGTTGCAAGGCACCGTCAGCGAGCGTCGCGGCGGTCTGCCTCCAAGCCTCGGCTGAGGCGGCGGCATCACTGGCTGCTCCTGTAAGACCCAAATCCGGAACGGCCAGCGGGTTGTCCGCGAACGCACCGGCAAAGGCATCCTGCGCGGCCGTGGCCGCCTGGGTCGCGGCACCCGCAAAGCGGTTCTCGAGCTGTCCCAGATCGAGATCGGCAATAAGGCCGATCCGCCGCTCCACGCCGAGCGCCTCGAGCCCGGCGTTCACGCCGCCAATGAAGCCATTGATCCGGGAGACAACGCCGTTCAACATCGCTTCAACGCCTTCGATCAGGCTGTTCGCCGCCTGAAACGCGAGATCACCGATGGCCGCAGGCAAAAGCTCCCAGACAGCCTTGATCGCCTCGAACGCGCCCTCAAAACTGTTCACGGCCGCATTGGCAAAACCGACGACCCCCTCGAGCGCGCCTTGCATCGCGGTGGCTGACGCCGCCTGCACGTCGGCAAAGGCGGCCATCGCAGAGGCTGCAAAGCTGCCAGCGCCCAACTTGATCCGTTCCCACACCTCGCTCACAAGGTTGCCCAGCAGCGCCATGGCATTTCCGAAGCCGCCAGCGCCGGAGACAAGCTGGCCGAACTGGTAGATCAACTCACCTGCGCCAACGATCAGCGCGCCGATCCCGGTGCGGATCAATGCGCCACGCATCACCACCAGCGCCGTGGCGAGCCCGCGCACGGAAATCGCGGCAGCTACCATTCCGGCCACCCAGCGCCCCGCCAGGAGGGCCGCGAACGTAGCGGCGTAGGTGGAAAGGCGACCGATGTTGTCGAAGAGCCCCCGGATCGCAATCCCCAGCGGTCCGGTTCGACTGGCCACGGCCGCCATGGCATTCGCGACCGCTTCGAGTGCGGGGGCTGCGGCAACTGCCAACTGGTTCGACAGCCCGCGCCAGACGAGGCCAAGACGCGATATCGCGTCATTGGTGCGTTCGATCTGGTCGGCATCCTGTTCGGAGACGACCACACCAAATGCCAGAACATCCTCGGTCGCCTGCCGCAGCGTCGCGGTATCGATACGCGACATCGCGATGGAGCCTTCCTCAC
>Ga0115563_1002791_pt1 | contig 12651 bp, 10 predicted proteins | sample COGITO_mtgs_1105_2_FD_87198 | JGI IMG/M metagenome (GOLD analysis project Ga0115563, IMG submission 87198) | Pelagic marine microbial communities from North Sea - COGITO_mtgs_110519 | ecosystem: Environmental > Aquatic > Marine > Epipelagic | place: Germany:Helgoland, sampling site Kabeltonne...
ATCTCAATGGAGAAATGCCGCACTAAAAACAAATTCTAATTATGTTTTTATAGATACTTGGTTTGAAGGTTTTAAAACTGGTGTAGGAATTAGTTTTTTAAATCAAACTGAGAGTATCTCTAGCTACACATTTAACCAAGTTAATCTGAATTATGCAATGGCATTTCAGATTAGTGATAAATGGCACTTCAGACCTAGTATATCTGCAGGCTTTGGAATGAAAAATTATGGATTCCAGAACCTATTACTAGAAGATCAAATTAACCTAAACACTAGTGTTATAAATACTTCTACAATAGATCCATTATTATTAAATGAGCAACGAAATTTCCTTGACTTTAGTTCATCAATTCTATTTAATAATGAAGATTCTTGGGTTGGTCTAACGATAAAACATTTAAACAAGCCAAATATTTCTCTCACAGAAAATGGTAATGTACCTTTAGATTTATTTTGGTCTGTACACACAAAATATTATTTATCTTTTTTAGAAAACTTCAGAACATATTTTGCAAATAAGAGTAAAATATACATGTTATCTAATTTCATGATGCAGGGTAATTTCAATAGATTAGATATTGGAGTGCAATATGTCTTTGATGATCAAATTTCATTAGGAATTACAGGGTCATCTTCAACATTAAACAAGGCTGAAAACTCATCTTTAATTACTTCAGTCACCACTTTTTTAGGTGCTAGGTGGCAAGGTTTTCGATATGGCTATTCCTACGACTTCAACACAACAAACCTTATGAATATAGGAGGTATTCACGAATTCTCTATTTCTTATGATTTTAACATAAACATTAGGAAATTAGATAGGTATAAATGTGTCGCTTTCTTCTAATCTTATAATTTTTATACCTTATTCTTTAAACCAGCCAGAATAGGTTACATAATTGTCTGCAATTCTATTTATTTCTCCCGAAATTAATTCTTGCGAAATATCTTTTACTTTTTTAGCAGGAACACCAGCATAAATACTACCACTTTCTACATGTGTGTTCTTAGTAACTACTGCACCAGAACATTATGTATTTATTGCTTAACATACGTGTTTCCGTTATACATTATCGAGGTATCAGATACTTTATCAAATTCAAATGTCTGTTCACCGCCGGCATAAGACAGAATTACAAAATATCTTGTGTTAGATACTTCTTCAAATACAGAAAAGTTATCAAAATATGTACCTTGTGCTTTCCAGCAAGTAAATCCAATTCCAAACTGACCTTGACAAAAATCATCTGCTCTAAAATCGAATGCAACACCTCCCACAGTTGCAGAATCATTTAATGCCCAAATCCCTTGTATCCAACTTGGTGGATTAATAGATTTATTTGTTGTATTATCATCATTTCCAGCGCAAGAAACTATTAGAGAAACAAAAAGTATAACAAGTATTTTTTTCATATCCAAATTTAGTAAATTATATATTAACCTACTTAAGAGGTTTAGAAATAACTGAATTGAAAGAAGAAGATATGGCAATAATATAAAAACCCCTACTAATTATGTAAGATTTAAACCTAACAAATTGATTCGATTTAATTCTTTATAAACTTTCTATTGGTTAGAAGCACACCATCCGATATTATAATTTTATACACGCCACTTAGTTATTAATTATGTTTAATTTTAAATATTATTTGTATTTATGCGTTTACTAGAAAAGACAAAAAAATAAGTATCATTAAAAAGGCTATAGCCCGCCCTAATACTGACCTTAGAGTATATATTTTAGTATCTATACAGAGATGTTTTAAGATGTTTTTACGGGTTTCAGAATACAAAGTGACATGATTGTATGGATTGTGTTTTAGAGTCTCTTAGGTGATCTGTTTTAGATATATTATTTACATCATATAATGAGAAGTATCTACAAAGGCTAATTGTTGTGCCTTCTAAACAGCTTAATTTAAATCTTTTAAGATCATGAACAAATCAAGTGTTCTGTTAAATATGCCTATTGTAAAGGCACATCCCATTACAGATGAAATTGTAACATACTTTGAAAGCGGAAAAGGTGAAACTTTTGGAAAAGTTAGAGTAGACCAATGCAGCCCTGTAATTAATAATAATGGGCCTATGAAAATGTTCATTGTTAAATAGTTTTATTATTTCTTATTCGCTTTTTATTTAATAGTCCTCCGATAATTGTATAACGAACAAAACACTCATATGTCAGCATGCTAATTGCAAAAGCACCAACAAATACAATTAGAAATTTTAGAAATACAGGAATAGCTAGAGGGATAATCATAATCTGTAAAATAACAACAATTGGCATGTTTGATAGGTATACCCAATAAGAAGAATCTGTCACGTACCTTAAGAGTTTAGAGTCTTTAAGTTTAAGACGACTACAATAGCCCCATAAGCCTAAAACAAGTAAGTAAATAGCACTACAGGACAATAGTATTGCGACTGCTTTTAGTAGAAAATAATAATCTAAATCATTGCTTTCAAACCAAAGTTGAGGAACAATTGCACCAAAGGCTAAAAATAAACCTACGCCTAATAAATAATGGGCATTTTTATTTATATTCTCGACTAAACTAGGTGTATTATAAGATATACAACCCATCAAAAAGAATGAATAAAAATGTATCAACGAAGGTATTTCTGGAATTAAAGTCAGGGGGTTTTCTACTATCCATCTATTCATGAAAAACATACAAGTTGATGAAATAAACACCCCTATAAAGACAACTTTTAATATTGAGTTCGCTTTAATATTTAAAATTACGTTCTTCATTAAAAGAGTAATAGTGTAAAAAATAATCAGGTAATATAAAAACCATAAATGTGCAGTGGGAAAGAATTGTTCAAGCCCTAAAGCCCAACCATTAACATAGGATTGTTGTAGAATATCTAGATGAAGAAAACTAAAGCCAACATACTTACTCAAACTAAATAAAGATAAGACAATTGGAACTATAATTATTAAACCCAGTACAAAGGGAATTACAATTTTATTGAGTCTATTCTTTATTGTTTTTTGTACTGTACTCCTCTTCAATTCCATAGCGAACATAAATCCAGAAATCATAAAAAACAATTCCATGACAAATAAATGCCCCTCGAATATTGCGAAATCAAAAAACCAAGACCCTTTGTCATCAACTGGCCACATGGGAGCAGCAGTTACCATGTACGGAACAGCAGCATGAATAAAGCACCTTGTGATATTTGCAAAGTTTCTTAAGTAATCTATGTAAACTATTCTACTCATTTAGTATCGAAATAATGAAGCACCTATTGAAAATCCTGCAGAAGTACCTAACAATAAGCATAGGTTTCCTCTTTTTATTTTTTTATTTTCTATTAATTGATGTATTAATAGGGGGATAGATGCTGCGATACAATTCCCATGATCAGATAGATTACTCATCACCTCATTATCTTCTAAATTATATATTTTTTTAAATAAAGACATCCCAATCTTTGAAGTTTGGTGAGGTATGATCACATCTACGTCTTCCATTGTATATTCCAAATCCTCAAAAAAGTCATTGGTGAATACTTTCATTTCTTTTTTTGCCAATTTTAATAACTTTTTGCCATTCATCTTAAAGGAATGTAACTCTTGATCGTACGGATAATCTTTGAAGAAATATTTGTTTCCTCCACCCTTAATTATGGTGTGATAAATTCCCTCAGAATATGTTTTCATCGCTCCTTTAATAAAAGAAGAATCTCCATTTTCGTCATAGCTTAAAATAATTGCAGCAGCTGCGTCTCCAAATAAAGTTAGAGTTTCTGAGTTATTAGGGTTGATGCCTTTAGAACCGACTTCAGAAGCAACAATAATTATGTTTTTATATTGGTGATTATCTATCATCTTAGATGCTATCTCAAGACTCGTGACAAAGCTCAAACAAGTAGTGTCAATATCAATAGTTGGGATGTTGTATTTTAATCCATCCTTTAATTCACTTTTTGTGACACTCGATTGATTAGGTAAAGGATAATCAAATGTAGCTCCTGCTGAGATTATTAAATCAATATCTGAAAGGTTTAATTTTGAATTATCTAAAGCAGACTCAATAGCTCTGGCTCCCATATAACCATTAGATTCAAAGGTTACGTGGTGTCTGTTTTTTACTCCAGAATACCTCTCTGACCACCCTTTAGGGAGCTTGTGTTTTCTTTCAAGTTCTTCCGAACTTATAGCTTTTGGTAAATAAAAGCCTGTAGATACGATCTTGATGGGCCTATTTATATTCATTTTGTATTCTCCTTTTTTTAGCACCAATTTTGTGCTTATGCTCGTCTAAATTAATAATAATTAAATCAATAATATTATATCCCATTAATGTTTCAATTAAAACAGTCTTCGCTATTAAATAAGATTCCTCAAAATTACTTTTAATATATAAGTGTATTGTTTTATCATCCTTTTGTATAAAAGCATAATCTTCAATTCGCTCATCAGAAAGCACTATTGTTCTCCTTATAATATCGGGGAAAATACAAACCTCTTTGTTGTATTTGTCTTTCAATACAATTATGTCATCAGATCGTCCTTCAATCCTCTCGATTGCTAAAAATGGACTCCCACATTTACAGTTTTTCTTTTCAGTAATAATATCGTTCAGTTCATACCTCACTACAGGCTGAGACTTCCTTAATAAGTCTGTAATAATAGGATGAAATCGGTTTTTTTCTTCATCAATATATTTCTTTTCAATGATTAAGAAATCTTCATTGAAATGAAGTGTTCCTTCTGAACAACTGCTTGCCAAAAAACCTTCGGTACATTGGTACACTTCAGCTAATTTAATTTGAAATATTTTCTCAATATAACTTCTATCTTCATTAGTCAATACTTCTGCAACAGAAATAATTTTTTTTGGATTGATCCTTAATTCCCCATTCACTTTTTTATTGGACAATAGCATCAATAATGATGGTTGTGCAATTAAGATAGTAGGTTGTAAATTATTTAACCTTTCAATATGAGAATCTAGTTTTTCAAATAGGTCAAAGAAATTAAAACTAACTTTTTTGGACTTAGCAGATTCGTATAATTTATTATTAGACCTTAAAAAGAATGCTACCTCTACCTTTTTTAAAGAAAAGCCGATTACTCTATCAATCATATATGCTACCCAGTTCGCTCTTTCGTTTTTACTTACTAAAAACAAACATCTATTTCCACTCGTTCCAGTTGAAAGACCAACAGCAATGTCTTTTATTGTTGGAGAGAAATCCCTGGAGTGTTCTGCATTCTCTGCAATTTTAGATGCTTGTTCGTAGCTAATCCCACAAGTATTTATGGTGTCGAAATTCTCCATAAATAAAGATTTATTCATAATAGGTAGCTCTTCGAAATTTGAATTATAAACACTAAAATAATTATAAAAAGCTGAAGACTTAAGGTTTTTAAGAAAGAAAAAAACCTTCATTTTTTTATACCATACACTGGAATAAAGTCCTGTTAATTTCTCTAACTTTATTTTAATTAAAAAATAGATTATTTTTATATTAAAGTGCATTCATGTCAATTTTATCGGAAACTAAATTATCGGTTGTTTTACTGCAATGCGCAGGCACAATTAATGTATTTGGGTAGGATTTATAATACTTGCTTATTTTCTCCAAACTGTCTTTGTAGTCTTTCCAAGAGTCAAAAAACAATCTCACAATAGAATTGGGTAACTTTCCTTCTTTGTAAGCTCGTTCGTCCCAACAAGAATCTGCTATTAAAAAGTATTTATTTTTAAGTGTTTCTACTTCTATACCAATTTGTCCTGCTGCGTGTCCAGGTAAATCATAAATAATAACTGAATTATCCTGAAATAAATCATACTTAACTCCGAAAATAGTATCCGACTTACTACTAGAAAAATCTTCAATAAAAATTAATCGATCCTCAATATCGTTAGGAATTAAATTCTTTAATATTCCCTTAGAGAAAGCAATAAAGTTATTTATTTCCTTTACCTGTCGGTAGGCCTTTTTAGTACAATATATAGTTGCATTATTAAAATCCTTTAAGCCTCCAACATGATCCGCATGAAAATGAGAAATAATAACGTGGTTTATGTCGGAGGTCTTTAATCCAATTGATTCTAATTGGTTTTTTATTTCACTTCCAGCAGGAATAACCACTCTTGTTGTTGTAGCATAAATTTTATTAGGGTAACTTTTAGTACACTCATAAAACCTTGTTGTATATCCAGTGTCAAACAATATCCAACCTTTTTCTAGATGATGTAAAAGTCCAAATAAAGCATGGAATTTTATCATTTCATGTTTAGCTCCTTTTACAACATGTTGTGCATTAGCAAAACAATGTCCCGCATAATTAAGGTATAGTTTAATTTTCTTCATTTTCTTTATACCAATTAATAAATTCTTCAATCGATTCTTCTGTTGTAATTACTGGTTTGTAATTCAATAACTCAACTGCTTTTGATATATCTAAAGTAAAGGTTTTTGACAAAACACCAAAACTATATTTAGTAAGAGATGGCTCTTCTTTTGTTATGCAATTAGAAACCAATTCTAATATAGATGCTGCAAAGTAAGCCACTCTAAAATTTACTGTTTTATAGATTTGTTCTTTTCCTATTCCTTTTAGAACAGTATTAATAGACCTCCATAATTTTACCGGATTTCCATCTGTAATGTTATAAGCATTGTTTAATGCTTTATCGGGTGCTATTATAGATAATACTATAGATTCTACCACATTTTCTACTGAGGTTAAATCTACTCTATTTTCTCCATCTCCAATTATTTTTAATCTTCCATCGGAGTGGGCTTTTATTAACCTAGGCATTATAACGGAGTCTCCTCTACCAATAAGTGCTCTTGGACGAATAGTAATATAATCTAATTTTGAGTTTTCTAATAAAAGCTCTGCATCTCTTTTCGATTTTGAATAATGATTTACGAATTTTGTAGGAAGTGGGTCATTTTCTTTAACCATATTTCTGTCCTCACCATTATAATATATACTAGGTGATGAAATATAGATAAACCGTTTTACTCCTGTTATTTCTGAAGCACTAATGATGTTTTTTTGAGTTTGGATATTTGCTAAGTAGAATGAAGTTTCGGTACCCCAAGGAGAAGAGAGTGAAGCCGTGTTTATAACAATGTCAATGTCTTTTATTAGTGTATTTACGAATGCATTATCGCTTAAATCACCTAAAATATATTTTACTTTTGGATGTGAGATTTCACGAGGTTTTTGCAAACTTCTACCTGTTGCAATAATTTTATCTACGTAATCTAACTTCACTAATCTTTCAAGGGTTCTAAATCCTAAAAAGCCTGTTGATCCTGTGAGTAATATATTCATGTGACAAAAATAAAGTATTAGTGTTTGTTGTGCCAAGTATCTCATTCTTGATTTTACAGGTATTTACGTATGAGGACTGGTAAGTAAATTAAATCGAAAATTAATGCAATTATTGCAGATGTTATAGTTAATAAGCTTAATTGATACACAGATTTGAATTCGGATATTAATAATGGAAGTAAACTAACAACTACTATTATTGTTGTTTTTACTACTGCCCGTGCAGTTGTACTTAATGATTTATTTATAGCTTCTGTTTTAGGTAAGCCTTGTCTGATATTAAACCTAAATGAACTTAAAATATGAATAGAATCATCAACGATGAGGCCAAATATAATAGCAAAAATAAATGCATTTGATAGGCTTAAGTAAAACCCTGTAAAGGACATTAACCCTATACATAACAAAATTGGAAATATATTGGGGATTAATGCGATAAGAAAATACTTGTAATTAAAGTCATTTACAATTAAGAAAAGAAAACCTATTAGTAATACGGCAATCAAAAGTCCATATACAATTTCATAAGTTAGCGTATTGCTCACTTGGTCAAACAGGTATCCTCTACCACCTACTTTTAAGTTTAAATTTAACTCTTTTGCTTTATTCTTTACATTATCAACTTTTATAAGGCTTTTATTTGCACCAATATCTTGCATTCTCGATTTAATTCTATATCCATTTTTTATAAGTTTTGAATACATTTTTTTACTTAGGTGGTCCGGGTTATGAAACATCCCATTAATGGAGAAGTCTAGAAAGAAACCTTGAGAAATAATATACTTTTCCAGCTGAATTATTTTATCGATCTCAATATCTTTATTGTTTTCTAGGTTGAAAACTATAGGCTTATATCCACCAAAATCATCATTAAAAAACTGCATTTCTATATATACTTCAGATTTTTTATTTAACTCGTCTGTAATATAGTTGTTCACCTCATTGTTATATATTCCTACACCACTTACCCCTGTCATAATAACTAACAAAACTGTATATTTCCAATTGTATTTTAAATGAATTATTTTATAAAGAAAATGATTTAATTTTTCATCTCTTTTAGAATTAAGGCTGCCAATTTTTTCAATTTTATCGACACAAATAGCATAAAAAACAAGAACAATAAATAAGGAGACTAGGATGCCTATGGTGGTCGTAATTCCAAATCTTAAAATAGGAAGTACATCTGAAAAACAAAAACTAAGGAAACCAATAGCAGTAGTAAATGAAGTAAGTGCAACTGGAGTTCCAACTTTACGAATTTGATTTTCAAAATATTCTTTTTTATTCTTTGGATTGTCTCTGTTATTCAGAAGATGCATCATGTCCGAAATACAAACAATAAATAGAATTGCAGGAATTATTATCATTACTAATTCGATCCCTCCAAATAATAAATGTGAAAAATAGAAACTTATAGTCATACTAAACAGAACGCTAAGTAGTGTAAGTGCTACAAAGCGTATGTTTGAATTGAAAAACCAAAGAACCAAACAACATAAAAGTGCACTTAGTAGAGTTGTAAATAGTAATTCTTCTTTTACTTTACTTTGTATATATAATTCATTTCTGGTTTGCCCAGAAACATATACTTTTTTAGAAGAACTTTTAAAAGTGTTTTTAAGTATTTCAATAAACTACTGATTTTGTTGTTTGTTTAAGCTGTCTATTGTTTCTACTAAAAAAAGAGTTTTTCTAAAATCAGATGATAAAAACGAACTCTTCTTTTTTCGTATTCTTTCCAAAGACTTTTTATGTTCTATGCTGTCTTTTAGATTCAAAATATTATAATACACAGGTATTAAGCCTAAATTGAGAACTCTTTTGTCGTTAAAAATACTCCTAATTTTTTTTACATATTCATTTTTTTTCAACTCTTCTTCTAAAGGTTTAAGTGCTAAAAGCTCCTCAAATGAAATAGAATCGGCATACTCTAAGCCTACCAAAAATAAGTTTTTCTCATTATTCGATTTGGAGTAGTCAATCTCTACATCTTCTGCGTATTTCAAAATCCTCTCTGATTCAAAATAGATGTTAGTTGTCTGTAATTGAATTACAGCTAAAGTAAATACGAGTACTATACATGAGAGTAAAACATATTTAAACTTCCAAATGAATGATATCATATTTTTTTTGTTTTGTTCATGTACTTAAATATTCTAGCAAAATCTGTTCTATTTTTTGTAGCCATCCAAATAGGTGGATTAGTAGAGGTAAAGGTAAGTAAGGTCTGCATGAAGCTCAATTTAAAACTATCTGTAGGACTAAACCACCTAAATCCAACCCCGATTGAATCCTCTAAATTAGTTACTTGGTGCCACCATGATGGAGGGTTAAATAAAATGTCTCCTGCTTCTAATTTACACTCCCAAGCTTGTAAGTATTTAGCATTTGGGAAAACTTCTAAATTGGGAGATTCAGGGTCAAATATACTATGAAAATAAGGAGTTCGTGTAACTGGCGGCTCAAAAATCACATCATTTTCTGGAGGATATAAGTACCAGTGCTTGCTGCCATACACCTGAGTAAATAAATTGTGTTCGCTTGCGGAATGCAGAGTTGTTCTAGTACCCTTTCCACCAATAAATACTTGAAATGTTTTTCCAGAACTTATTATATTTCTCCTATTATACAACCACTTCCAATCAAAATCTTCTATTAGCCCTGGGTGGTCGTAGAGTAATCTATTAAATCTACTATATTTTGAAGTATCACCTTCTTTCATTGCATTCAAAACATCCTTCAATATTGTTTCTTCTACACTGTAGTTTACGTCTGTCATTTCCTGTGTAGAGGCATTAAAGATAGAAACCTTGTCATCACAATAGTTTTCTAATAACCAATCTGGTGACCATTTTTTCACACAGGCCCACTCTTTCGCTTTCCCAACCATAACAACAGGAATGCCTTTGTCAATGTAGTTTTTCTTAAGCTCAAGATCTGAAATATTTCTCACTCGATCAATTGGTCTTAAAGCTCCTCGGATTTTTTTGTCTTTAAAATTTGCTGTAATTAATGATGTCACTTTTTTGCGTTGATTAATAAATCTATTTGATGGAACTTGATTCCCGAATAAATGATCTGCAAATCTCCAAAATTGATATTCTGTTAGATGTTTGTGTTTTATTCCAGTCATAGTATTAGTTATTTGTTACAATAATAAACAAACCAAGAAAGTCCGTTTGGACTTTCCTAAATAAGCTATTATATATTTGACCTTTTAATTTTAAAAACCTTTGACAGTCAACAGTTATTTTGACAGAATAAAATCTAAAAACTTTCTTAAAACTTAAGAATATCCTTCCAATCAACACAAATTAACTACTTTTTGCAGTGTTTAGTGTCGTTCTTTTGTCATTTATCGCTGATTTTTGTCTTTCTAATGTTACTTATTTTTTTATCCCTCGTATAAAGAAAACAATCTTGTTAAATTTAAATTAAGGTTCAATAGTATAAACACAAATTTACTTGTTAACCCTTATTTCTGAATCGTCATCATAATCATAAATTTCATTGTTAATCATTATTTCTAAATCTTCATCGTTAATAATGTTTTTAATTTTTAACCCTGTTTTGAAAGGACTCTCGAAAACCATTTTTTGATCAATATTCTTTTTATTTATCCACCCTATTTTTGTCCCATTTAGTTGCGGTATATTATACGTTACGAGATTAAAAATATTAATAACTACAAAGTCGTTGCCAACCTCAACCTCTTTTAATATGTCTTGAATCTGAACTTTGTAAGTCTTTAAATCATAACTAAAATGTGTAGGTTTCGATTGTAAAGCTAATCTATATGAATTGTTTTTTTCCACACAATCCTTGAGCTTCATCTTTATACTTATTAAATTTTTCTCAAATTTATCATTTGATTTTTCATAAATAATTTCTTTAACTTTTTTCTTGAGGAAACGTTGATAATTAATTAATTGTGCTTCCTCTGTCTCGTATTTATCCTTTTTTAAATCTAAAGCGAACTGCTGATTTTCTTCTATTTTGTTATTTAAACTTACTTTAAACTCCTTATCATTAATTTTTTTAGTGTGCTTGTCAATAACATATCTAATCATTTCAAACAACCAAGGGCGATTAACAGAAGTAGAGCAGCTATTACTGCATTTATACATGTTAGATCTTCCTTTCAAATTCACAATTTGATACATTGGATTTCCGCAATTATAGCATTCAATCTTTCCTTCAACAATATTATCGTAAACACGATACCTTTTGGTGAAATTTTTTCGACTAGACAAAAAAGTATTTGCAGTTTCCCAAACTTCTTCATCAACAATTTTGTCTACTAAAATTGTTTCACCTAGGTATTTTCTTTTTCCTTTATAAAAAGGGTTTTTAATTATTCCACTTATAGTTTTTGATCCAAATACTCTACCAAATTCGGAGTTTATTTTATTAGAAATGAAATAAACAGTGTTTTTATTTGCCGCCAATTCATACATCCTCCTTACTAAAGGAGCATCGTTTTCATCTATTACTGGTTTACCGTCTAGACCTTTTTCGTAACCAGTAATCTTATCACTAAAAGCTAAACCTTTTCTTGCACTGTTTAATAATCCCGATTTTATTCTATCTACTAAAAGTCTATTTTCATTTTCAGCCATACTAGCCAATATAGATATGATAATACTTGACTCAGGACTCTTTAACCCATTTTCATCAAGGGTTGATAAACTTAAATCCTTGAAATGAATATTTATTTTATGTTGATAAAACTCTTCAATTGTATTTTGAACTTCAAAGTTTTTTCTTCCTAATCTCGATACTTCGTGGACTAAAAGATTTTTTACATTATTCTTTTCATCCAAAACAAAAGCTTTCAACTTCTTAAACCCTGGTCTTTCGTTTATTTCAGATTTAAAACCTGAGATAGTATCATTAAAGCATCTTACAAGTTTAAAATTTACTGACTCAGCATATTTAGTAAGCTCCTCTACTTGTCTGTCTACGTTTTGACTTTTGGATGAAACTCGAACATAAGCTACCGCTAGTTTTTTTTTCATATGTATGTATGATTAAGAAAATATTATGTGCAATATACAAATAAATTTAGCTAATTCCTTTCCATTATGAGCACATAAAACATTACTTTTCTTAACAAAATGTTTATCTAATAGTGCTTTAAAATTAGTTAATAGTGTATGCTCATCATCACCAAAAAAAGAAGTTAAGCGCAACTGATTTTTCTTTTCTATCTCCACAAAATATCCCACAGAAATGCATATTATTTTTCCAAATTCTGCCCAAATACCGGCGCGATCGTAAAATGCTTCCGCTGTAAATTCTTCTTTACGCTGGTATTGTGTTTTCTTTTCAAA
>Ga0115563_1002809_pt1 | contig 12598 bp, 9 predicted proteins | sample COGITO_mtgs_1105_2_FD_87198 | JGI IMG/M metagenome (GOLD analysis project Ga0115563, IMG submission 87198) | Pelagic marine microbial communities from North Sea - COGITO_mtgs_110519 | ecosystem: Environmental > Aquatic > Marine > Epipelagic | place: Germany:Helgoland, sampling site Kabeltonne...
AGGCTCGGGTTAACTGCTGATAGTATGATTGGGGCGCGTCAGGCTGAATGTGGGTTTGATAATTGGATCCGTGATGATGGCTTGTGGGGGTATGGTCCAGACGGCTTTTATGATGAAAAACGTAGTCCTTATAATGAGTACTTAAAAGAAAAAGGTTATGATGGTGATAATCCTTGGGCCGATTACGCAAATGCTGGAGTTAGCGATGATCAAATTGCTAGTGGCTGGATGTTTCGTAATGCTGATAAAGCGGCAAATATAAAGGAAGAGGATAGTGAGACTCCCTGGTTGACTCAAAAAACTATTGAGTTTGTGGATCAGGCTGAAGGGCCTTGGATGGCTCATGTGAGCTATATTAAACCCCACTGGCCATATATTGTTCCTGCACCGTACCATAATATGTTTGGTGCAAACCATGTACCAGGGGCACTGCGGCATGAAATTGAGCGCCAAGACCCACATCCTGTTTACGGGGCATACATGGGTAATAAGATTGCTTCAGCCTTCCAACGTGAAGAAGTCCGTGAGAAAGTAATTCCAGCCTACATGGGATTAATAAAGCAATGTGATGACCAGCTTGGCCGCTTGCTTGATCACCTTGAAAATACTGGTCGGATGGCTGATACAATGATAGTTCTCACCTCTGACCATGGTGATTACCTTGGCGACCATTGGTTGGGGGAGAAAGATTTATTTCATGAAGCTTCGGTCAAAGTTCCACTGATAATTTATGACCCACGTTCAGAAGCGTCTAGTACTCGCGGGACAACTTGTGATGCCTTAGTAGAAAGTATTGATTTGGCCGCTACGTTTGTGGAGGCTGCGGGTGGGTCTGTCCCGGAACATATTTTAGAAGGCAAATCTCTTATGCCATGGTTATGGGGCCAAAACCCATCTTGGCGTGATTATGTTATTTCAGAATTTGATTATTCTCCCACACCACAAGCGGCTAAATTAGGGTTGGAGCCTCGTGATGCGCGTTTATTCATGGTTTTTGATGGAAGATATAAAATGATGCATGCTGAGGGTGGCATGCGACCTATGCTCTTTGATTTGCATGAGGATCCTGAAGAATTTCATGACTTAGCAAAAGGTTCAGATCATCAGCTTATAATAGATAAGCTGTATAAAGATTTGCATCATTGGGGTTTACGCTTGTCACAGAGAGTGACCAAGTCTGAAGATGAAATAATTGCTATGAGAGGGCGTTCGTTAAGGCGTGGAATTCTTCCATTTTTAGTTGATGGCACTGAAGTTCCAGATGAACTCACAGAAAAGTATGTTGGTCCAATCCGTCAGAATTTTATAAAAGATTAATTGATCCTGAGGCGTTATGGCCATCTTCATTGAACACATTTTATAGCCCAATCAAAAAAAATTGAGTCTAAGATTCTAACAAAATAACAAACGCAAACCCGTTAGGCTGAGGCAAGACCCTTATCTAGTGAGGTCAAAACCTGATCTATATCAGTCGCTTGAGAGACAAGTGGTGGTGATAGAATGATGTTTGGCCCAGATATGCGTATCATGGTACCACTATTATAAGTAGCTTCATAAATTTTTGCAGCTGTTTCTTTCTCGACTGGCTTTTTGGAAGCTTGATCAGAAACCAACTCAAGCGCGCACATTAATCCATGACCCCCGCGTATATCTCCAACAACTCCATGCTTCAGTTTAAGTTTTTTAAGACCTTCAAATAATTGTGCTCCACGCGCTGCTGCATTTTCTGGAACCTTCAGACGAAAGGTCTCTGTCAGACACGCAACTGCTGCTGCCGCTCCAACGGGATGGCCTGAATATGTGTACCCCGATCCAATCATGGCGTTGCCAGTTGAGTCGCTCTCAAACACCTCAGCTATTTCACCAGAGACCATGGCAGCTCCAAATGGAAAATAGCCGTTTGTAATTGCTTTTGCTGTAGCCATGAGGTCAGGTTTGACACCCCAAAGACGACTTCCAGTCCAGCCACCGGTACGGCCAAAGGCTGTGATCACTTCGTCAGCAATTAGCAAAATGCCATATTTTGAACATATTTCACGCACGCCTGGCATAAAGTTAGGATGGGGTGGAATTACACCGCCGGCTCCAAGAACTGGTTCCATGATAAAAGCAGCAATAGTTTCTGCCCCTTGAAAACTAATTTGCTCCTCTAGCGCTCTAAGGCATAGAGCTGATAAACGCTCTGGATTAGTTTCATCAAATTGATTGCGATATGTGTAGGGAGCTGGAACATGAAAACAGCCGGGGAGCAGGGGCTCATATTGTGTCCTAAAATTTGCGTTTCCGTTTACTGACGCTCCACCTGTGTGGGTGCCGTGGTACCCTTTCATCAAGGAAAGATATTTAATGCGTCCCGGTGAACCTTTAATTTTATGATATTGCCGAGCCAAACGAAGACAGATTTCAACACTGTCTGATCCGCCAGATGTAAAGAATGCACGACTTAGACCATCTGGTTCAAAAAACTCACGCAACATGTAACTAAGCTCAATGACCTTATCATTGGAGGTTCCTCGGAAGGTAGAGTAATATGGTAAAGCTTCTAGCTGTTCAGAAATTGCCTGTTTTACGGGTTTGCAAGAATAACCAAGGTTAACATTCCAAAGGCCACCGACCGCGTCTACTGTTTCATGGCCATCGATATCTTTTATGCGGACGCCTTCAGCTCCAACAATGACGCGTGGTGGGTTCGCCTGCATTTCTGCGGGATGAGCCATAGGGTGCCACATGTGACGAGCATTGTTTTCGGTTAAAAAGTTTTGGTCTTTCATTGGTTGATCTCCAATAGGTATTTATTCTGATTTAACGTGGTTTTAAAAAGTGCGTACCTAATCTCTTGAATCCAAATACAGATTTTCAATTAATAAATACATCAAATTTTGATTAATCGCTCTCATTGTAGCTTTGGCTATTTTACGTTAATTTTGCATCAAGCTGATTGTTTTGTAATTGTAGAATTATTGACAGGCTAAACTGATCAGGGCAATCTAATTGTCTAATACTGGTAACGATGTTCTTAGCTAAAGAGTGGGTCAATAGTCGGTGAGAGTATCAAAAAGGTTTGTGATTTATCCATTAAAGAGCGTGGGAGGGCAATTTAAGGCTCTCATTTCTACTCCCAAATAATATTGTGATCACAAAAATAATATTTTTGTGATCACAATATATAGTAGTAAATTAATAATAAAAATTGCGAAGGTGCAAGTTACAAATATGATAAATCAATCTGAAATTAATAAATTAAGGCAAGCTTCAGTATCCGTGGGTCAACATATGATTAATGGTGAAAAAGTCGATTCAATCGATGGGGCTAAAATGGATGTGATTTCTCCGATTGATGGCAGATTTCTGACAGAGATTGCCGCTGGGCGCAGCGGAGATGTAGATAAGGCAGTTCGAGCAGCTCGAATTGCTTTCGAAGATGGCCGGTGGTCTGGCCTTGCTCCAGCGGTGAGGGGAAAGGTACTGCAACGGATTGCTGATAAAATTGTAAAGGAAGCACACTGGCTTGCAGTTCTTGGGGTGCGGGACAATGGAACTGAAATTTCGATGGCGATAAAGGCTGAGCCATTGAGTGCTGCAGGAACATTTCGTTATTATGGGGAGCTATGTGATAAGCAATATGGTGAAATTGCACCAACGGCTGTGGGAACTTTAGGTCTGGTACATCATACACCCGTTGGCGTGGTCGGTGTAATTGTTCCTTGGAATTTTCCTCTCATGATATCTGCTTGGAAAATTGCCGCAGCGCTGGCAACAGGAAATACTATTGTTTTAAAGCCAGCTGAATTAGCCTCCCTAAGTATCTTGAGATTAGTAGAAATTTGCCATGAAGCTGGCCTGCCTGACGGAGTTCTAAATGTGGTTACTGGCACTGGTTTGGATGTTGGGGCTCCATTAGGCCAGCATATGGATGTGGATGTATTAGCCTTTACTGGCTCTGGAACTGTTGGTCGCCAACTAATGATGTATGCGGCCCAATCTAACCTCAAGCGTGTTTATTTAGAACTTGGTGGAAAGTCTGCATCAGTTGTTTTTGCTGACGCGGATAATCTCGACTTAATAGCTAAAGTAGTTGCTGGCGCTATTTTTCGTAACAGTGGGCAAGTTTGTGTCGCATCGTCTCGGTTATTGGTAGAAAACTCAATACATAAGGACTTTGTTGAAAAAATAGTAAATATTGCTGATGAAATGAAGTTGGGCGATCCTCTGGATTTATCAACAAATGCCGGTGCTATCGCCTCACAGACCCAGATGAATAATATCTTGCAAAACTGTGATCAAGCTGCCGCAGATGGAGCGGAGTTAAAGTTAGGTGGTGCACAACGCGCCGTTGAAACTGGTGGATTTTACATTGGTCCGACTGTTTTTGATAATGCTCCACAAGATAGCTCTTTGGTACAGGAAGAAATTTTTGGACCAGTACTAGCAGTGCAACCATTTGATACTGAAGAAGAAGCGGTTAAATTATCAAATGGTACTGATTATGGCCTCGCTGCAGGCGTATTCACACAAAATATTAACCGAGCCCATCGTATGGTTGAGCGACTGCGGGCTGGAGTAGTGCATGTGAATACCTATGGAGGCGCTGATGTGACAGTGCCTTTAGGCGGTGTGGGTCAATCAGGTAATGGACATGATAAATCGCCTCATGCACTAAACAAATTCCAAAACCTTAAAACGGCGTGGATCCAATTATGAGGATAGTAAAGTAATGGTTAAAAAAACGATCTTAGTTATTGGAACTTATGACACGAAGGATGAAGAATTAAATTACGTTTGTGGCTGCATTGTTGCGCAGGGTGGCGATGTTTTGACAATGGACGTCAGTGTCTTAGGTGACCCGTCAACTCCCACTAATATATCAAAACATCAGGTTGCTGAGGCGGGTGGTTCTACTATCCAAATAGCAATTAAAAGTGGTAATGAAAATTCAGCAATGCAAATCATGGCAAGAGGAGCGGTTGTTTTAACTTCTCAACTACACGCCTCTGGCAAGGTTGACGCCATGCTGGCCCTGGGTGGAACTATGGGAACTGATTTAGCTCTAGATTGTGCTCAGGCATTACCGATGGGCGTTCCAAAATATGTTGTCTCTACAGTTTCTTTTTCACCTATTATACCGCCGGATCGATTGGCGCCTGATATTCAAATGATACTATGGGCAGGCGGTCTTTATGGTTTAAACTCGGTTTGCAAATCGTCCCTTAGTCAAGCAGCTGGTGCGGTACTAGGTTCCGCCAGAAGCGTTGAGTCACCGAAAGCGGATAGACCTGTGATAGGTATGATGAGCCTTGGGTCTTCATGTTTGAGCTATATGAAATTGTTACGAGATCCACTTGAGGCTCGCGGATTTGAAGTTGCTATTTTTCATGCGACTGGCATGGGTGGGATGGCGTTTGAAGTGTTAGCTCGCCAAGGTTATTTTGTAGCGGTAATGGATTTTGCAATGCAAGAACTTGCTAACTCTATGGTTGGTTCTGTTATTAATGCTGGGTCTGACAGATTAACAGGGGCAGGATCAAAGGGCATTCCACAAATTATAGCTCCTGGCTGTTCCGACTTAATTGATTTTGTTGGATGGCAGGAGACCCCACCAAAATATGCTGATCGGCCTTTTCATCAGCATAACCGTTTAATAAAATCATCTCTCCTTCGCCCAGAAGAACGCCGAACATTGATTCGAGACATAGCTACCCGTTTGCAGGAATCCAAGGGTCCAGTAAATTTTATACTTCCAACTCAGGGAGTTGAGGCATGGGACAAATATGGAGAACCCGCCTATGACCCCGACGGTTTGTCCGCGATGGTCGATGAGGTGCGACAGATAATCAAACCACCTCTTCAGCTGACTGAAGTGGACTGCCATATTAATGATCAAGCTTTTGCTGACACTGCATTAAATATTCTTGATGATTGGGTAGCGAAAGGGGTAGTTCAGTGTGGACTTTAATATTGTTGAGCACCACAGAATTTCATCATTATTCTAAAAGGTTCATTTCTGTCAAAAAGCTAACGTGGCTTTTAATAAGTGTTTTGGCTGCTGCAGTTGTGGCAAATTCTACCAAGCTAGATTTTACTGTTGAGCGGTATCTGTATAGTTCTTCTTCTGTCCACTTATAAAAGTAGACCTCGTTTTCGAGTAGTGTTTTAGTCGTAAGGGCTTTTTTGATTTTCGTCATGGTATTGTTTTTAAGAGCAAGAGCCTGCATTCCATTTTTAAGAATAGCTTGATGATTAGAGGGCATAGAATCCCAAACTCCTTTTCGGCAGGCTAAGTGGCTCGCTGGCATGGAGTAGTATCCTGGAAAATTAGTGCTATTTCTGATGTCATAGAGCGCTAATTCTGAGGTTTCTGTTAAAGTTGCGGCATATGCGTCATCGAGAATACCAGTCACAATTGCGCCTGGAATGGCGTTAGAATTTATTACAATTGGTGAGGTTCCTAAGTTTGTAAAAACTGTGTTGCTTAGGCCTGAAGATGAACGAAACCTCCAATCTTTTACGTCAGCGATCCCACCAACAGGTTTTGAGGAGGAAAACGATGCTGGCCCCGGAATCCACCATCCGATGAACTCCATGTCATGTGCATTATATAAAACATTTAGGGCTTCGTATCCGTTCCCATGAATTAGCCATGCCATTTGTTCCTGTGGAGTAAAATAAAGACCTACCAAATCACTAGCAAATTGGAATGCTGGATCCCTACTAGCCTGATAGGAACCATCTGTCATATCGCAATCGAGAATGCCTGCTATAGCGGCATCAAAAGTCTCAGTAGCTTTCGTGATAGCGGAGCCATAGAACATCTTAATTTTGATTTCATCATTTGACATCGTACCTACGTTTTCAATAAACTCTGCCACCATCTTCCCAGACATGCTCTCAGCAGTGAAGTGTGTTTGAATACGAAGACTAGTATTTTCTGCAGAGGCCACTGTAGCTAATCCAAAGGCAACTGCCGCAACTGAAGCTAAGGTACTTATTCTTTTAACGAGGCGCACAACAGATCTCCCTGAGTTCAATAACTAGCTGTTATAAAAACTTGTAAATTTCTTATATTTTATAAAATACTTTGCCACCTTTATCATTGCAACACATCATATTTTTTGCTTGCCAGAAATGTGGAGTTGCAGTGGTTTTTAAAATCCAACTACCGCTTGGATACAGCTAGTAAAGTTCAACTTTATTGAACCGTTATTGGTATATTTAATTACTCTATTTATAGCTTATTCAGAGGAATTTTTAGTGTCATATTTCCGGCTTCATCTCTAGGTATTTCTCCTGCCCGCATATTTACTTGCAGTGAGGGGATAATCAATTTTGGCATCGCTAACTGCGCATCACGCTCCTCGCGCATTACAACAAACGTGTTTCGGTCTGTTCCTTTGCCTACGTGAATATTCGCCATTTTCTGTTCTCCAACTGTTGTTTCCCAGCTAATCGCCCTTCCTCCAGGACCGTAATCATGGCAAACAAATAAACGCACGTCATCTGGTAAGCGAAGAACTCGACTTATCGAATCAAATAATTGGCCAGCATCTCCACCAGGGAAATCTGCTCGAGCAGAGCCTCCGTCGGGCATGAATAAGGTGTCACCTGAAAAAGCTGCATCTCCCATTATATGTACCATGCAAGCCGGTGTATGCCCTGGTGTATGGATTGCGAAACATTTCATTTTGCCGACTGTATAAGTATCCTCATCTTCAAAAAGCTTATCAAATTGAGAGCCGTCACGCTCAAACTCAGTGCCCTCGTTGAAGATTTTTCCAAAAGTATCTTGAACTGATTGAATATGTTCTCCTATACCAATCTTTCCGCCTAGTTTCTGCTGAATATATGGCGCGCCTGAGAGGTGATCTGCGTGCACATGGGTTTCGATTATCCACTCAAGTCGTAATTGATTATTGATGATGTGCTCGATCATCTCATCCGCACTTTCGTAGCTTAATCGCCCAGCGGCATAATCAAATTGCATGACTGCATCTATTACTGCACATGAAGTACTCTGGGGATCTTTTACCACGTAACTTATCGTATTTGATTGTGCATCAAAAAATGCCTTAACATCTGGCTTATGGGTCATATCGGGTGATTGCATCAGAATAGTATTCCTTTTTGGTCTTTTAAATGTTGCCACTGCATCAAATTAAAGGCAAGACCTTTGCTGTTTCAAGCATGGTGAAACAAACCAGAAAACTTTTTTTGTCACCAAATTAATCAATATCCGTAAGCCAATTAATTGATTTGTAAAGAATAAAAAACTTGGCAAGAGGAGAAGTGTCGTAAGTAATTTAGGCATACTCATTTTAAGGTTTAAACCGACAGTTGGCTCAATTTTTGAACAGCGATTGCATGCTTAGTGTTAGGCCCAAGAGGTGTTTAGAAGCCATTTATTTTGACTGTTACCTATGGTAATTGTTGACTTAACTAGGCCGAATATCGTCCGTTAGTTACGCGTGTTTATGGTAAGTTTAGGGATAATTTTGTGAGGTTAATTTTCTTATTTGGGAAGTTAAAGTTTTAAAATTTAGGTGAACGAAACGGCCGTACTAACAAAAAACAGGTCTTATTAATGGCTAAAATTTCTTTAAACGGATACGAATTATCTTACAGCTTTAATGGCGTCTCTAAGTCCGCGGGCGGGGTCAGTGTGTTACTTATACACGGTGCTGGTGGGCAAGAGGTTGACTGGCCTTTAGCTTGGCGCAGCCTGAATGATCTAACGCGGTCCCTTGGCTTGACGCCAAAAGAACACGGGGGTGGATTAGATAATTATCCAGTATATGCAATAGATCTTCCTGGGCATGGAAAGTCAGGTGGAAAAAGCCAATCATCCGTCGAAGAATATGCAAACGCAGTCAACGAATTTGTCACAGCTATTGAGCTCGACAATGTTTGTATTGTTGGACATTCAATGGGCGCATCTATTGCGCTAAATGCAGCTTTAAATAAATATAGCTGGCTCACTGCAATCGCAATGATTGGTGGTGCCAGCAAGATGTTTGTAACAGATGCAATACTCGAAGGTTTGAAAGAAAACTTTGAGCCAACAATTGAAAATATTGTAAAATATTCGTGGTATAAAAATACAGGTGCCTTTTTTAAGCAAAAAGCACGACAACGAATGCTAGAAGCGGGTTCAAAAGTTGTTTACGATGATTTTTATGCTTGTAGCCAATTCGATGTTTCAGACAGATTGACTGAAATTGACGTTCCCGCACTCATAATTGCTTCAGATTATGATCGCATGGTACCTCTTAAAATTAGTCAGGACATGGCAAACCAGCTAAGCCGGTCAACCTTTGTAGCATTAGAAAACTGTGGGCATTTTCAACATATAGAACAAACTAGTAGAGTGGCAAAAGAGTTGGCAAATTATCTTTCCACTCTTGGTTAGCGGAACGTAATTTTTTGGCTAATTTTGTCACGTACGTCTACATCTTTTAAGATTCAGTGGATACGAGTTTATAAGTGAAATATTTCAGTGTCTGACTAATTGTCAAACGGCTAACAGGTAAAATAGAAGACCCATAGAACACATCACACCGCCCCAAAATTTCGCTAAATTAATTCTTGATTCTGAGTAGGTTTCCAAAATCATCATCACAGTAAGCATTGCCATTGCCAAAATATTCATCAATCCAAAGGCGAACATTGTCAGCATCAATGGAAAGCAACATCTAACGCATGCAAGACCGTAGGCGGTGCCTGAGGTTGTTTCTGCTGTCTGACAGCATGGTTTCAAATCAGTCATTGCTATTAAATTTTTGCGCTCTTTTAGATGGGCTGATTTGTGTTGTGATAATTGATAAGTGCCGGCCACGCATAGAACAGTGGCTGAAATCATTGGATTTGTAATCACCATATGCCCATTTAACACATCTAACATTCGAAGTGCCCATTGAACGGATACCCCCAACATACAAAAACCTGACCAAATGGCGAAGTAGCCCAAGACAAACGGGATAGCTTTTTCTCCGCGTATTTTGGCTGATTTGAGTAATGGAAATAAGTTCGGCAACATCATTGCGGCGACCATAGCTACCCACATTGTAAATGATTTTACGAAATCCAAGATGTCCCAATTGGCATTAGTTGTGGTGCAAAAGTTGAGGGAAGTTTCAAAACCAAGAGGATTATTTAATAGGTAATACTGAATGGCAGCAAACATTTGCATGCCAGGCCCAGCTTCTGAAAGGCTGCCAACCGAGTCCAGCGTAATTAGTTGCATGAAGCTATAAAACCAACCGAATGCAACTAAAAATAAAACCACTAAACCAGAGCTAGGGGTCAAAGCGGCGGTTGCTCTTCGAATTGTCAAAGCAGCCGTCATCGCGCGCTTGCTTTCGTTTTTGCTTTGTTTAATAAAATTGCAGCGTTTTTGCTAGCAAATGGATTGTGATAAAGGGTGCCATGGCTTTCAACGCCAACATCAAAAACACAATTTTCTTTTGGACGCGCCACACACAGTAAGACATAACCATCTTGGGACTGACGCTTATTAACCGCAGTTCCCTTTGGTTGCCTTACGCTACCAGAGATCATTTTGGCGGCGCAGGTTATACATCCTCCATATCGACAAGCCACGGGTAGAACCCAACCTGCTGCTTCAAAAACATCGAGAATAGACTCGTTTTCAGAGACTTCCAATGTTTTGTTTTGGCGGTTTCGGAATGTAATTTTATGCTTAAAAGCTTTATCTGACATTTTAAAAAAAGGAGCCTATCTGAACAATAGGCCCCCACTTTTTTTAGACCCAGATGTCTGACGAACAGTCACCACCAGGGTATCTTGTCTCATGTGCCCGCGCTGGGCCATGTGGTTCTTTTCCAAAATCAATATGGAAATTTTCGCGAATTTTCATACCACCATTTTCTACATCACAATCAACAATGAGCATAATGCCGCCTTTGTCCTTCATGCTTGGATAGAACTGGTTATCCCATGTTGAAAATAGTGACGTCGTGACAAATAAGCGTTTTCCATCCAGAGATAGTTGGATCATTTGTGGTGCACCATCTACTGAACGCCCGTTAACGTCAGGTGCTTTGCCAAGCAGACCACCAATCCAAACTTGGCCAGTTAGCTTTGGGTTTGAGGGATCTGAGATATCGTATTGCCTTAAATCCCCGTGGAGCCAATTTGAAAAATATAGATATTTGTCATCCATAGAGACGAGAATATCAGTAATCAAACCGGGCATCGGTACCGGAAAATCTTCGACATCAATAGCATCAACATCGATAATTTTTTCAATTTGTAATTCACCTGCATCATCTTTGTACCAATGAAAAATATTTGAGCTTAGCGTTGCTCCTACAAATCCATGTGTGCTGTCAGGATCATGATGGAATCTAGCTTCAAGAGGAATCAATCCTTCAGGACCAAGGTCCACTGATTTTTCTATTTTTCTATTTTTAAAGTCCCAAAAATGGATGTGTTGACCATACTTACCGTTAGCTACATCCTCTAAGTCAAAGCCTGGCATGAAGGTATTAGGTGCCGCCCATTCGGTAGAAACCATCATGTTGTGTCGGGGTTGATACCAAAAATCATAGCTAAAGTTCATACCGGTAGTATCAAGCTCCCAACGCCCGACAATGTTGAAATCTTTGTCTAATTGTAAATACCCGCCTGGCGCATTGCCTTCGGCATCTCCGAGCATTGACACTATTATATCGGCACCAAGGCAGTGGACAGTATGTGGTGCAGACAAATTTGTTTTTTCTTTAATTTCGTCGCCACTAACCGTTTTAAACAAAGCGGGTTTTCTTGGGTCAGTCGCAGTGTCAACTATGTAAAAGTTAGATGTCCTCACACCAGGAATAATAAGATATTTACGTTCCATACTTCCGTCTGTGTTGCACGAAGAGCAGGCATTCCATCCCATATGATGAAGCTCATCACCAACTACCCCAAGTTCAGTACGATGAATGATTTCACCGTATGTGGAGCTATTTTCATCAACATCTATTGTCGCCAAATAATCTGGTTTTTCTATTCCGGTTCCTGTGTAAATACAGATTGTATAAACAACCTTTTCGCGTGGGGCTTTAATTGCATCCTTTGGTGACGCGTATCCGGGGCCGGCGCAACTTTTACTATTATTATCTAACATATTTTTCTCCCGTTAAATTTATGTAATTTTTTATAGGTCTAATTACGCAAGTCTTTGAGTTTCTATTTGACTCATTCACTTCATTTTGTGAGACTTTGAGTCATATCTTGAGTTTAATTTTTCTGTAAAGCAAGATTACCTTACGTCAATCGCTAATGAAGACGTATCTTAGTAGTATGCATAACGCTCCGCAAACTGCGATAAAAAAGGTGTTTAAGGAGAACCAATATGAGAACGCGTGCCGCAGTGGCTTTGGAAGCTGGAAAACCTTTAGAGATCATGGAAGTTAATCTTGACGGACCCCGAAAGGGTGAGGTCCTAGTAGAAATAAAAGCTACTGGGTTATGCCATACAGATGAATTTACTCGCTCAGGTGATGACCCAGAGGGTATATTTCCTGCGATCCTTGGACATGAGGGCGCGGGAGTGGTGATAGAAATAGGCGAAGGAGTGACTAGCCTTGCGGTTGGTGATCAT
>Ga0115563_1002821_pt1 | contig 12569 bp, 9 predicted proteins | sample COGITO_mtgs_1105_2_FD_87198 | JGI IMG/M metagenome (GOLD analysis project Ga0115563, IMG submission 87198) | Pelagic marine microbial communities from North Sea - COGITO_mtgs_110519 | ecosystem: Environmental > Aquatic > Marine > Epipelagic | place: Germany:Helgoland, sampling site Kabeltonne...
CGATGCCGACTTTGCCTGGCAGGTGAATATGGCCGGGCATAATGCCGATCTTGCACTCGCCTGGGGTGATAACACCTGGGCAGTTAGGGCCGATAAGACGTACGCCCAAATTGTCGCAAACAACTTTACAGTCGAGCATATCCTGAGTGGGAACGCCTTCAGTGATACAGACAACCAACTTAAGACCGGAGTAAGCCGCTTCAAGAATAGAGTCTTTACAAAATGGGGCGGGTACATAGATCACTGAGGCTTCTGCACCAGTCACTGCTACCGCTTCGGCAACCGTGTTAAATACTGGCAGTCCAAGGTGAGTAGTACCGCCTTTGCCCGGGGTTACACCACCGACCATTTTTGTGCCGTAGGCAATTGCTTGTTCTGAGTGAAAAGTGCCCTGCCCGCCGGTAAAGCCCTGACAGATAACTTTAGTGTCGCTATTGATTAAGATAGACATTTAGTTAGCCTCCGCAGCTTTAACAACTTGCTGTGCAGCATCAGTCAGACTGGTTGCAGCAATGATAGACAGACCGGATTCGGCCAGTTTCTGGGTACCCAATTCGGCATTGTTACCTTCCAGACGAACAACCACTGGAATCTTAACGCCAACTTCTTCTACTGCACCAATAACGCCATCGGCGATCAGATCACAGCGAACAATGCCGCCGAAGATATTGATCAGTACCGCTTTTACGTTGTCGTCAGAGAGAATAATTTTAAACGCTTCAACTACACGCTCTTTAGTTGCTCCGCCGCCTACATCGAGGAAGTTAGCGGGCGAACCGCCGTGCAGATGCACTATATCCATGGTACCCATGGCCAGGCCTGCGCCGTTTACCATGCAACCAATATTGCCATCTAAAGCTACATAGTTAAGCTCAAATGAAGCGGCATGAGCTTCGCGGGCATCTTCCTGCGAGGGATCGTGCATCTCTTTGATCGCTGGCTGACGGTACATCGCATTACCATCGATAATGACTTTGGCATCCAAACAGTGAAGATTACCTTCGTCAGTAATAACCAGTGGGTTAACTTCCAACAGCTCAAGGTCTTTCTCTTTAAACAGCTTAGCCAAACCTAAAAAGATCTGTACGAACTGCTTAACCTGAACACCTTTTAAGCCGAGCTTAAAGGCTAGATCACGACCCTGGTAAGGCTGTGCACCGGTTACCGGATCAATAATCGCTTTAAGAATTTTTTCAGGAGTCTCTTCTGCAACCTTTTCGATCTCAACACCACCTTCGGTTGAGGCCATAAAGATGATGCGACGAGTTCCACGATCAACAACCGCGCCAAGATAGAGTTCCTGATCGATATCAGTGCAGGTTTCAACCAGAATACGGCTGACCGGCTGGCCTTTGGCATCTGTCTGATAAGTAACTAGGTTTTTACCCAACCACTGCTCTGAGAACGCTTCAATCTCGGCTTTCGAGCTAACCAGCTTTACGCCGCCCGCTTTACCGCGGCCGCCAGCGTGGACCTGGGCCTTAACAACCCACTTGTCTCCGCCTATTACATCGGCAGCTGCCACAGCTTCTGCGACGGTCTCTGCAGCAATACCTTTCGATACTGGCAATCCGTATTCGGCAAAAAGCTGCTTACCCTGATATTCGTGCAGGTTCATACTTTACTTCCTGTTGTTTGTATTAAATTGGATAAAAAAACAGAGCTACCCAGTGGATAACTCTGCCTGATAAATAGTAACGCTTAGCGACGTTTACGATTGGCGATATGGATGGCGTTGCCATTCACTGCCAGTGCAGCCTCATGAACAGTTTCAGAGAGTGTTGGGTGACCAAAGACCATCATGCCGAGATCTTCCGCACTGGAACCAAACTCCATGGCAATTGCCACCTGCTGTACTAGATCCGCTGCACTTGGGCCAACAATATGGCAGCCAAGAATACGATCGGTATCAGCATGAGCAATAATCTTAACCATACCGCTAGTCTCATTGGCAGCCATGGCACGGCCACTGGCGGCAAATGGGAACATACCTACGTTATAGGCATCACCCGCTGACTTAACCTGCTCTTCGGTCAGGCCAACAGAGGCGACTTCAGGGTGGGTATAAATAACGTTAGGAACGATATCGTAGTTCATCTGTGCTTTGTGACCAGCGATACGCTCTGCCACCATGACGCCCTCTTCTGAGCCTTTGTGGGCCAGCATAGGACCGCGAACCAGATCGCCGATAGCGAAGACGCCAGCAACATTGGTTGCACACTGTTCGTTAACAAATACGGTACCGCGCTCATCGAGCTGTACACCACTGTCTTCGGCTAGCAGACCGTCGGTAAAGGCGCGTCGGCCTACACAGACAATCAACTTATCAAAGGTCACCTTTTGCTCTGAACCATCGGCAGTTGCGTAGGTAACTTCAACTTCTTTACCTTTGATCTCAGTACCGGTTACGCGGGCGCCTAGACGAATATCCAAACCCTGCTTGGTAAAGATCTTTTTAGATTCTTTGGCAATGCCCTTGTCCATAATGGCCAGGAAGTCTTCCATCGCTTCGAGCAACACAACGTCAGAACCAAGACGATTCCATACTGAACCCAGCTCTAGACCAATAACACCAGCACCGATAACGCCGAGACGCTTGGGCACTTCACCGATTTCCAGTGCGCCGGTAGAGTCAAGGATAAGGTCGTTGTCGACAGCAGCGACTGGAATGGCGATAGGCAGTGAGCCAGAGGCGAGAATAACGTTCTCTGTGTCCAGTACCGAAACTACACCATCATTGTCAGTCAGCTCAACTTTCTTGCCAGCCAGTAATTTACCTGTGCCGTACAGCGCAGTAACGCCGTTAGCTTTAAACAGACCGGCAATACCGCCAGTCAGCTGGTTGATAATCTTATTTTTGCGATCGAGCATGGCAGGAATATCAATTTCGACGCCTTTACTGCTAATACCATGTACCGCGAGGTCTTCTTTAGCTTCGTGGTATTTGTAGGAACTGTCGAGCAGTGCCTTGGAGGGAATGCAGCCAACATTGAGACAGGTGCCGCCGTTTACACCAGCGCCTTTGTCGTTCTTCCACTTCTCAATACAGGCGGTTTTTAGACCTAACTGAGCTGCGCGAATGGCTGCCACATAACCTGCTGGGCCGCTGCCGATTACGATTACATCGTATTTTTCTGACATGTTATTTCCTATAAATATCAAATAGTTATAAATTAAATCTCAAGCAATATCTTAGCTGGATCTTCAAGTAATTCTTTAATGGTTACCAGGAACTGAACCGCTCCTTTACCATCGATTATTCTGTGATCATAAGAAAGCGCCAAGTACATCATTGGACGCACTACAACCTGACCATTAACCGCCATTGGACGCTCTTGAATCTTGTGCATGCCCAAAATTGCCGACTGGGGTGGGTTGATAATTGGCGTTGAAATCAATGAACCGTAGACACCACCGTTGGTGATCGTAAAGGTTCCACCAGTCATCTCGTCGATAGACAGTTTGCCGTCGCGCGCTTTCATAGCGTAATCATAGATGCCGTTTTCGATATTGGCGATGCTCATATTTTCAGCATTGCGCAATACAGGTACCACCAGGCCGCGATCGGTAGAAACTGCAACACCAACATCTTGGAAGCCGTGATAGACAATATCTGAGCCATCGATTGATGCATTCACTGAGGGGTAGCGTTTAAGCGCTTCAACTGCAGCTTTCACAAAGAAACCCATAAAGCCAAGACGCGTACCATTGTGCATCTTGGTGAACTCTTCTTTATATTGCTTGCGCAGATCCATCAGAGCTGTCATATCGACTTCATTGAAGGTGGTTAGCGAAGCGGTAGTCTGAGTTACTTCAAGCAGGCGCTCGGCAATACGTGAACGCATACGTGTCATAGGCACACGGCGCTCAACACGATCACCGGCTTCCAGCTCAACCTCTGCGGTAGCTGGCGTAGCAGCTGGAGCAGACACGGCAGGTGCAGCGACTGGTGGCGTGTAATTGACCACATCTTCTTTGGTAATACGGCCGCCCTTGCCTGTACCTGTGATCAGGCTGGCATCAATACCGCGCTCTTCGGCAAGCTTTTTCGCCGCTGGATTAATCAGTCCACCATTGGCGGTTGGCTCTGGCACCTCAGGCTCGGCAGCTGGCGCAGCCGGAGCAGCGGCTACAGCACCCTCTTCGATACGTGCAATAATCTCGTTGCTGAGAACAGTGTCGCCTTCAGCTTTAAGAATCTCGCTAATCGTTCCCGAGGCTGGCGCTACAACTTCCAGTACAACTTTATCGGTTTCGATATCAACGATCAGTTCATCGCGATTTACGCTATCGCCAACCTGTTTGTGCCAAGTTGCCAGTGAACCTTCTTGAACAGATTCCGGGTATGTGGGTGCCTTAATTTCGATGGCCATTTCAATATTCCTGTATTACGAGTTTGGACTCAGTGCTTCGTCAATAAATTGTTTTTGTTCTTCAAGGTGTGTGGTCATATAGCCACAGGCCGGTGCGGCAGATGCCGCGCGACCTACATAACGCAAATGTAACATTGGATCTATACGCTGCAACACGTGACGCATATGGTGCTGACTGCTGTACCAGGCACCCTGGTTAATCGGCTCTTCCTGACACCAGACAGCATCTTTTATATTCACGTAAGGCTTCAGCGTCTCTTCCAGCTCAATATCCGGGAATGGATAGAGCTGCTCTATTCTGATCAGGGCAATATCATCGATACCACGTGCCGCGCGCTCTTCATAAAGGTGGTAATAAACCTTACCTGAACAGAGAACAACTCGAGTGGCTTTAGCGGGATCAATCTCGCTATCGGCGATAACATTCTGGAATTCACCATTGGCGAGTTCTTCCAGAGAGGATGTCGCCAGCTTGTGACGCAGAATCCACTTGGGGCTCATGATAATCAATGGGCGGCGCATCGGGCGGATAGCCTGACGACGCAGCAGGTGGAAAATCTGTGCCGGTGTGGTGGGGATAACCACCTGCATATTGTGCTCGGCACAGAGTTGCAGGAAGCGCTCCAGTCGAGCCGAAGAGTGCTCTGGCCCCTGCCCTTCAAAACCGTGAGGTAGCAACATAGTCAGGCCAGATAGACGCGCCCACTTGTGCTCACCACTGGCGATAAACTGATCGATCACTACCTGGGCGCCATTGGCGAAATCACCAAACTGGGCTTCCCAGATAATTAAACCTTTGGGTGCGGTAGTTGCATAGCCATATTCAAAGGCCAATACCGCTTCTTCAGAGAGTACCGAGTCATAGATATCAAAGCGCGGCTGATCTTTGGAGAGATTGGCCATCGGCAGATAGGCTTCGCCATCTTTCTGGTTAAACACCACCGCATGACGGTGAGAGAAAGTACCGCGACGCACATCCTGACCAGTAATTCGAATCGGGTAGCCCTCTTCAAGCAACGTGCCGTAAGCCAGCAGTTCCGCCATACCCCAGTTAAGAGGCAGTGCACCACCGGCCATCTTGCGGCGATCATCATAGAGCTTGCCGACCTGACGCTGAACCTTGATACCATCGGGAATCTTGTTGACGCGGTTAGCCACATCTTGCAACAGCGCTAAATCTATACCGGTATTCGCGGGCGTGCGCCAGTCGTGATCGAGGTAAGCTTCCCAGTTTACAAACAGGCTAGTGTCCGGCTCGCGAACCAGGTTGTGAACAACAAACTCACCCTTATCCAGACGAGCGCGATATTCGTTGGACATCTCGTTGGCCTGGTTCTGGCTCAAGACACCTTCATTGACCAGCTTTTGAGAATAGAGATCTCTGGTGGTCGAATGCTTGCGAATAATGTCGTACATCAATGGCTGAGTGGTGGATGGCTCATCGGTCTCGTTGTGACCGCGACGGCGGTAGCAAACCAGATCGATAACCACGTCTTTGCCAAACTCATAGCGATAGTCCATCGCTAACATAGCGGCAAACATCACTGCGTCGGGGTTGTCGCCATTAACATGCAGAATCGGCGCCTGAACCATCTTGGCAATATCTGTACAGTATTCGGTTGAGCGCGCATCGTCCTGTCGGCTGGTGGTAAAACCAACCTGGTTGTTAATAACAATATGGATGGTGCCGCCGGTTTTGTAAGCGCGGGTCTGGGACAGCTGGAAGGTTTCCATGACTACACCCTGACCGGCAAAGGCCGCATCACCGTGCATCAGAATGGGAACAACCTTCTCGCCACTCTGGTCATTGCGTCGATCTTGACGAGCACGGCCAGAGCCGATCACTACCGGACAGGAGATTTCCAGGTGCGAGGGGTTAAAGCCCAGCGCCATATGTACTTCACCACCGGGGGTCATCACATTGGACGAGAAACCCTGGTGATATTTAACGTCACCTGAAGTGTTGACCAGGCGCTTGCCTTCAAACTCTTCAAACAGTTCGGCGGGGTTTTTACCCAGTACATTAACCAGCACGTTAAGACGACCACGGTGTGCCATGGCCATAACAATTTCTTTGCCGCCGTATTCACCGGCGCGGCGCACCAGACAGTCGAGCAGCGGAATTAAACTCTCACCACCCTCGAGACCAAAACGCTTGGTGCCCGGGTATTTTGAATCCAGATGTTTTTCCAGACCCTCGGCAGCGGTTAGGCGGCTGAGTACATCGAGTCGCGCCTCGTCACCATAGGTCGGTTTGGAGCGCACGCTTTCAAAGCGCTGGGCCAACCACTGCTTCTCGGCAAACGAGGTGATATGCATATACTCGGCGCCAAGGCTGCCGCAGTAGGTCTCTTCAAGAGACTCAACAATCTCACGCAGAGTGGCTTCCTGCTTGCCGATATAGAGTGGGCTGGTTTGGAATGTGGTATCCAGGTCGGCTGGCGTCAGACCGTGGAAATGCAGATGCAGATCGGGCACATCTTCACGAATCATCAATCCCAATGGATCGAGATTGGCTTTCTGGTGTCCACGAAAGCGGTAGGAACTGATTAACTGAACAACCTTAACCTGCTTGCGCTCATGCTCCAGGTGTATACCACCGGAACCAGGTGCGGGGGTTGGGCGCGCCTGGCGGCGGCCAAGCAATTCAAAGTGCTGAACGATAGTGGCGTGAGAGATATCCGGTGCGACACTGCCATTGGTGCGCGGCAGCGTGTCGAAGAAGCTGCTCCACTCTTCGGGAACGCCATTGCGATCATGGAGGTACGTATCATAGAGATCTTCAATGTACGCAGCATTACCACCAGAGAAGTGGGAGGAGCGTAGAAAGTGCTCCATAGGGCCCTCAGGCATTGGTGGTATTCCTCATATCTTATTAATCAATTAAACCGTTAAATTAGCGGGCACTGTGCCTGCCCGCGCATTCTATCCTTAAGTAGCACTATTTATCAGCATATTTCTGATATGACCGATCGCTTTCGTAGGATTTAAGCCTTTAGGGCAAACCTGAACGCAGTTCATGATGCCGTGACAGCGGAATACACTGAACGGGTCATCAAGATTGGTCAGACGCTCTTCGGTCGCTGTATCGCGGCTATCAGCTAAAAAGCGATAGGCCTGCAAGAGGCCAGATGGACCGATAAATTTATCCGGATTCCACCAGAATGATGGGCAGGCTGTTGAACAGCAGGCACAGAGAATACATTCATAGAGGCCATCTAATTTGGCGCGCTCTTCCGGTGACTGCAGTCTTTCGATTGCCGGAGCCGGTGAGTTATTGATCATATAGGGCTGAATCTTTTCATACTGGGCGTAGAACTGGCTCATATCGATCACCAGATCACGGATAACCGGCAGACCGGGCAGTGGACGAACAACAAGTTTGTTCTTTTTAACCGCTTCCGACAGCGGCGTGACACAGGCGAGACCGTTCTTGCCAGAGATATTCATACCGTCTGAGCCACAAACGCCTTCGCGACATGAGCGTCGAAATACCAGCGTTGGGTCTTCAGTTTTGAGCTTTTCCAGAACATCGAGAACCATAAGGTCTTTGCCCTGTGTATCTACCTTAAAGTCTTGCATATAAGGCTCTGCATCAACTTCAGGGTTGTAGCGATAAATACTTACATTCAACATAATTCAATCAGCCCCAATTAGTAGGTACGTACTTGTGGTTCAAACGCTTCACGAGTCTTCAGCGTAAAGTTAACACCGCGCTTGCCAACACGTTTTTCAGCGGGGAAAAACACCGAGTGACACAACCAGTTTTCATCGTCGCGCTCTTTGAAATCATCGCGGGCGTGTGCGCCGCGGCTCTCGGTACGCGCTTCAGCAGTAATTGCCGTCGCCTCTGCAACCTCAAGTAGATTTTGTAACTCCAGAGCTTCAATACGCGAAGTGTTGAAAGCATTACTCTTGTCATCCAGAGCAACGTTCTCGATGCGTGGGCGCAGCTCTTCAAGCTTCTTGATGCCCTCTTGCATATAGTCACCACGACGGAATACACCGAAGTAGTTCTGCATAATCGTCTGCAGTTCAGTGCGCAGATCCGAGGCCTTTTCGCCATCGCTAGAGCCGTTAAGACGGTTTAAACCCGCCATCGCCGCTTCAATATCCGCTTCACTGGCATCCTTAAGGTTGATACCCTCACGCAGCTGCTTCTCAATAAACATACCCGATGCACGACCAAATACCACCAGATCGAGCAGTGAGTTACCGCCGAGGCGGTTAGCACCGTGAACAGAAACACAGGCAGCTTCACCACAGGCGTAAAAACCTTCGATGACCTGATCATTGCCTTCTTTATCAATGGTCAGTGCCTGACCATCAACATTGGTTGGAATACCACCCATCATATAGTGACAGGTTGGAACCACTGGGATTGGCTCTTTAACCGGATCGGCGTGAGCAAAGGTGCGCGACAGTTCGAGAATACCCGGCAGCTTGGCATTCAGTGTCTCTTCGCCAAGATGATCGAGCTTAAGGTAAACATGATCGCCGTCGGGGCCACAGCCACGGCCTTCAAGAATCTCCAGCACCATAGAGCGGGCAACCACATCGCGGCCAGCCAGATCTTTGGCATTGGGGGCATAACGCTCCATAAAGCGCTCACCATCTTTATTGATTAGATAGCCACCCTCACCACGACAACCTTCTGTGACCAGCGTACCCGCACCGTGAATACCGGTTGGGTGGAACTGCCACATCTCAATATCCTGCACAGGGAAGCCCGCGCGCAGCGCCATACCAATACCGTCGCCAGTACAGATATGTGCATTAGTGGTAGAAGCGTAGATACGCCCTGCACCGCCGGTGGCGAATACAGTGGCTTTAGATTTCACATAAACCGTTTCACCGGTTTCAATATTGATAGCAACAACACCCACTACAGCATTATCGGCGTTCTTTACAATATCGACGGCAAACCATTCGTTAAGGAATGTGGTTTCGTTTTTCAAATTGCCCTGATAGAGGGTGTGCAACAACGCGTGACCAGTTCGATCCGCCGCCGCACAGGTTCGAGCAGCCTGACCGCCCTTACCAAAATCCTTAGACTGACCACCGAACGGACGCTGATAAATACGCCCCTCTTCAGTACGAGAGAAAGGTAGACCCATATGCTCCAGCTCAAAGATCGCCTCTGGGCCGGTCTGACACATATACTCAATCGCTTCCTGATCGCCAATATAGTCAGAGCCTTTAATAGTGTCATACATATGCCACTGCCACTGATCATTGGGATCATCACTGGCAATTGCACAGGTAATACCGCCCTGAGCAGATACCGTGTGCGAACGGGTTGGAAATACTTTGGTAATTACTGCTGTTTTATAACCGGATTGCGCCAGCTGAAGTGCGGCACGCATACCAGAACCGCCACCACCGTCGATTACGGCATCAAAACTCATCGTTCTAATGTTAGCCATGTACTTAAATTCCCCAGAGAATATCGATAGCCCAGACCACGTAAAGCAATGTAATTGCAATCATGCCCAGCTGTAAAAAGATACGGATAGCAGTTGCCTTTGGCCCAATCAATCTGACCGTTATATAGTCAGTCAAAACACACCACATCCCAATCCATGCATGAGCAGCAATCGAGAGTATGGTAATTAGGCTATACATACGCATGGGCAGTGAACTATTTAACTCAGCCCACTGCGCGTAATCCAAATTAGGATTAGCAAAAAAGTAACCGACAATAAACACCAGATAAGAGGTCATTACCCAGGCGCTAATGCGTTGAATCATCCAATCGGACAGGCCACTGCGGCCAAGACTAGTCACTGAAGTAACCATTATAGAATCCACCAGGTAATAAGAGCGATAACAACAACCGCCAACACCACTGCCGCCCAGGCACTATTGCGGCCGCTTTCAAAAGAGTCCTCACCGACCCCGAAATCCATAATCAGATGACGGATACCAGCGATGGCGTGATAGGCCAGAGCAGCGAGACTGCCCCAGATAATAAACTGACAAACTGGATTGTTAAGCGTCTCAGCCAACTGGTCAAAGCTCGACTCTGAGGCGAGGCTGCTCTCAAGCATCCATAAGAATATGGCTACAGCAAAAAATAAAATCACACCTGAAACACGATGCAAAATAGATACATAAGATGTAATTGGAAGTTTTATAGTTCCAATATCAAGATTTACAGGTCTTTTATTATCCACGGCGGGTATTACCTTAAGGTGGTATTCCGAAAAAACGGAGATGAATTTAAAATGATTTCAATTAAAAACAGAATTAAACTAATCTAAGACTGAAAGTTCCAACGGCAGAACATCCAGTAACATGATGGCGCCGCAGTATAATTACAAGACCGCTCAAATTCAATTGAGAATGGTCAAAACTCTAACTATTTTCAGCTTCAGAGCCCTTACATAGCATGAATCTACTTCAAGCCACAGTGAACGTACTTATTTTTACCCATAAAAAACCGTCAGTTCCCATTTCGAGCTATTCAAACGGTGAATAGTGAGTATCCTTTCGGTCCATTTAGCCTTTAAATTAAAGGGCCGAAAGCACTTTGATAGCTGGATTTAGTTGACAATTTGCCGCGAACATCTATAGTTGCAGGCCGGAAATCTCCGCACACAAATCAAGTTATTCCAGAGGATCCTGCATGAGCAATCGTAAAGCGACCCTTTCAATTGAAGGACAGGCTCCTATAGAGCTGCCTATTTTGGAAGGAACATTAGGTCAAGACGTTATTGATATCGGCACACTCGGGGCACACAATATATTCACCTACGACCCTGGTTTTTCGGCAACTGCTGCCTGCCAATCAGACATTACCTATATCGACGGAAACAAAGGTGTTCTGCTACATCGCGGATATCCCATCGAACAACTCGCTGAAAAATCTGATTACCTGGAAACCTGTTACCTGCTTCTCGAAGGCGCACTGCCAAACGCAGAGCAAAAAGCTGAATTTGAAAACACCATTAAATATCACACCATGGTTAACCGTTCGGTTGAGCTGTTTATTAGCGGCTTCCGCTATGACGCTCACCCAATGGCTATGATGTGTGGTGTCGTAGGTGCAATGTCGTCGTTCTATCACGACTCACTGGACATCACTAACGAAGAACACCGTAAAATCTCTGCACACCGTTTGATTGCAAAGATTCCAACGATTGCCGCCATGTGTCACAAGCACTTTACCGGCCAGCCGTTTATCTACCCAGACAACTCTCTCTCATACTCAGAGAACTTTCTGCATATGATGTTTGGCACGCCCTGCGAGCCCTACAAAATAGAACCTGCTATCGCCAAGGCGATGGACCGTATCTTCTTACTGCACGCAGATCACGAGCAAAATGCTTCGACATCTACTGTGCGCTTGGCTGGCTCCACTGGCGCCAACCCATTCTCCTGTATTGCAGCAGGTATTGCCGCACTTTGGGGCCCCGCACATGGCGGCGCCAATGAAGCAGTACTGGATATGCTTGAAGAGATTGGTCACGAAGACAACATTGAAGCCTATGTTGCTAAAGCTAAGGACAAGAGCGATCCATTCCGTTTGATGGGCTTTGGTCACCGGGTTTACAAAAACCACGACCCACGAGCGACTGTCATGCGTCAGAGCTGTGATGAAGTACTTGAAGTGCTTGGCCTGGAAAATGACCCACTGTTCCGCTTGGCTAAGAAACTTGAGAAAATCGCCCTGGAAGATGAGTATTTTGTCAGCAAGAAGCTCTACCCCAACGTTGATTTCTACTCCGGCATTATTCTTAAAGCACTGGGTATTCCCGTAGAGATGTTTACCGTAATCTTCGCCACAGGTCGCACTGTAGGCTGGATCTCACACTGGAACGAGATGATTACTCATCCCTACCGTATCGGTCGTCCACGCCAGTTATACACTGGTGCTGATGTTCGCGATTACGCAGAAGTGGAAGATAGATAAGCCTCGAAATTCGAGCAATAAAAAAGGCAGCTTCGGCTGCCTTTTTTGTCTCCCTCTTTGTCATTCTGAGCCCACTACCCACCTATCATCCTGAACCCACTACCCACCTGTCATCCTGAACCCACTACCCACCTGTCATCCTGATCCCACTACCCACCTGTCATCCTGAGCCCACTACCCACCTGTCATCCTGAGCGAAGCCGAAGGATCCCAACACAAACCAAGAGATTCTTCACTTACGTTCAGAATGACCGATAGCTAGCATTAATCACATTACAGGC
>Ga0115563_1002839_pt1 | contig 12505 bp, 15 predicted proteins | sample COGITO_mtgs_1105_2_FD_87198 | JGI IMG/M metagenome (GOLD analysis project Ga0115563, IMG submission 87198) | Pelagic marine microbial communities from North Sea - COGITO_mtgs_110519 | ecosystem: Environmental > Aquatic > Marine > Epipelagic | place: Germany:Helgoland, sampling site Kabeltonne...
AACCCAGCCAGCATACCCTTGGACACGTGGGCAAGTTGACCGCATGAACCGCACAATCAAAGCCAGGGCCGTCAAGCGGCATCACTACGATAGTCACGATCAGCTTCGCAACCATCTCAGCGACTTCCTTAAAGCCTACAATTATGCACGCCGTCTCAAGACACGCAGTGGCTTCATATCTTACGAATACATCTGCAAAGTCTGAACACCTGAATATCTGAGCCGGATCAATACATCCTAACCCCGATCCACCACATGCCGGGGCTGAACGTATTACTTTCTAAAGAGATCCTACGTTTCAATCTATTCGCGGACACAACTGGACAAACTCACAAGCAACTTGAACGGCCGACTACAAACAGCCTTGGGCTCCCTGTCGTCAGCTCGTAGCGCAGAGAAAGTGTTGCAGTAACCAGCTGAATCCATCGTGTCGATATTTGTGGCTACCTTTTTAGGCCTTAATCTGCAGGCGCTCTTCTAGAACATCAAACGGCACGCCCGGTTCGTCTTTGGCACCGCGGATCACCAAAGACGTTTTAACACTGCCCACATTGTCTGCCGCGGTTAGCTCAGAGGTGAGGAATGACTGAAACGTGCTCAGATCCGGTGCGACACATTTAAGGATAAAATCAACCTCGCCGTTTAACATATGACATTCACGCACCAGCGGCCATGCCCGACAGCGGTTTTCAAACGCGCTCAAATCCACTTCTGCCTGCCGCTGCAGACCAACCATCGCAAATACCTGCACCTCAAAGCCCAATTCGCGTGGATCAATGTCGGCGTGATAGCCGCGAATATAGCCCTGCTCTTCAAGCGTCCGTACCCGCCGCAAGCAGGGTGGAGCAGAGATGCCGACCCGTCGGGCCAGTTCAACATTTGTCATACGCCCATCGGCCTGCAGCTCTGCCAGAATCATTCGGTCAATCAAATCTAGACGGGTGGCGGGCATATCACTTCCTTTGATTTTCTTTAACTTACCCCAAAACCAACAAACGCGCAATAATATTTCAAAACATTGAAATTTAATTACGCGTTTTGCGCTCAAAAATGTAATTCTCATGGGCAAGATAGGGGGTGCGCAGCTCGTCATCTGGCGGTATATGTGCAGAAATTGCCATGGATTATTCTAAAGAGGTCAATAATGACAGACGCGATTCACACCAAGGTTTTGATCATCGGCTCCGGGCCTGCAGGCTATACCGCCGGGGTCTATGCCAGCCGCGCAATGCTTGCACCTGTTTTGGTACAGGGGATCGAACCCGGCGGTCAACTGACCACGACAACCGAGGTCGAGAACTGGCCCGGTGACACCGAAGTGCAAGGTCCCGACCTGATGGTGCGGATGGAAGCGCATGCCAAGGCGATGGGTTGCGAGATTATTGGCGATATTGTCCAAGACCTCGACACCACAAAACGCCCCTTCACCGCCAAGGGTGACAGCGGTCGCACATATACCGCCGATGCGGTCATTTTGGCGACAGGCGCGCGGGCCAAATGGCTGGGTCTGGCCTCGGAAGAAAAGTTCAAGGGTTTTGGCGTGTCAGCCTGCGCCACCTGTGACGGCTTCTTTTATCGCGGACAGGAAATTGCCGTGATCGGTGGTGGCAATACTGCCGTGGAAGAAGCACTATTTTTGACGAACTTTGCCAGTAAGGTCACGTTGGTGCACCGCCGCGACGAACTGCGTGCTGAAAAAATTCTTCAAGACCGGCTGATGAAAAATCCAAAAATCGAACCGCTCTGGTTTCACCAACTGGAAGAAGTCCTTGGCGAGGATACACCGCTGGGCGTCAGTGGTATTCGGGTCAAACATACCAAAACCGGCGAAATGCAAGATATTCCCTGCAAGGGTGTTTTCATCGCGATTGGCCATGCCCCTGCAAATGAACTGATAAAAAGTGAGCTTGAATTGCACAACGGTGGCTATGTCAAAGTAAAACTCGGCAGCACCGAAACCTCTATTCCTGGTATATTTGCCGCCGGCGACCTCACCGATCACGTTTATCGACAGGCCGTTACCTCCGCAGGCATGGGGTGTATGGCCGCTTTGGATGCCGAACGGTTTTTGGCCGAAAATGCAGAAAATTAAGGGCAATTCTTCAAATATACTGAAGATAACGGCACGCTTTGATCTTGAATAACGCTGCGGCCAAGCGCTAAACCGCTAGTGTCGCGTCTGCGGGTTACCTTCGCGACAAATGCGCGGTAAAGCTGTCTTTTCAAAGGTGGATACAAAAAAATGAATTTGCAGAATCTGGTGCCAATCCCGGAACTTTACGTGTCGCACGAGTCTGCGCAAAAGCTCAAGCTTGACGCTGCAGGTCTGGCCAGTTGGGATCTGACCCCCCGTCAGATATGTGATCTCGAACTGCTGATGAATGGCGGCTTTACACCGTTGAAGGGATTTCTCAGCGAATCCGATTACCTGTCGGTTCTGGCAGATATGCGCCTTGCTGATGGCAAGCTTTGGCCCATGCCTATAACCCTTGATGTCACTGCAACCTTCGCCCAAGGCCTGACGCTTGGTCAAGATATCGCTCTTCGTGATCAAGAGGGGGTCATTCTTGCTACGATGACTGTTACCGACAATTGGACCCCCGACAAAGCCCATGAGGCCACGCAGGTTTTCGGCGCTGATGACAGCACGCATCCGGCTGTGAACTATCTGCATCAACAGGCCGGAGCCGTTTATCTGGGTGGCCCGGTAATCGGCATTCAACAGCCGGTGCATTATGATTTTCGGGGCCGGCGTGACACGCCAAACGAGTTGCGCGCCTATTTTCGCAAGCTTGGGTGGCATAAAGTTGTCGCTTTCCAAACCCGCAATCCGCTGCACCGTGCCCATCAGGAATTAACATTTCGGGCCGCCAAAGAAGCCCAAGCCAATTTATTGATACACCCGGTTGTCGGCATGACAAAACCCGGTGACGTCGATCACTTTACCCGCGTGCGCTGCTATGAGGCGGTGTTGGATAAATACCCGCAATCGACCACGACGATGTCACTGCTTAATCTGGCCATGCGCATGGCAGGCCCCCGCGAGGCGGTCTGGCACGCGCTTATTCGCAAAAATCACGGCTGCACACATTTCATCATTGGCCGCGACCACGCTGGCCCCGGCAAGAACGCACAGGGCGAAGATTTTTATGGTCCCTACGATGCCCAACATCTGTTTCGCAAGTACGAAGACGAGATTGGCATCGAGATGGTTGATTTCAAAAATATGGTCTATGTGCAGGAACGCGCCCAATACGAGCCGGCCGATGAAGTGGTTGGCGATGTGACCGTTTTGAGCATTTCAGGTACAGAATTGCGCCGGCGCCTGTCAGAGGGGTTGGAAATTCCCGAATGGTTCAGTTTTCCCGAGGTCGTCGGTCAGTTGCGGCTCAGTAAACCCCAGCGAAGCAAACAGGGCTTTACGGTCTTTTTTACCGGACTTTCCGGCTCTGGGAAATCCACAATTGCCAATGCTTTAATGGTCAAGCTGATGGAAATGGGCGGCCGGCCTGTGACGCTTTTGGATGGGGACATTGTGCGCAAAAACCTGTCATCCGAACTGGGGTTCAGTAAAGAGCACCGAGACCTAAACATCCGCCGGATCGGCTATGTTGCCTCGGAAATCACCAAAAATGGCGGCATTGCCATCTGCGCCCCGATTGCGCCCTACCATACCACCCGCCGCGCCGTCCGTGAAGATGTCGAGGCTTTTGGCGCATTTATTGAGGTACATATCGCAACCTCCCTAGAAGAATGCGAACGCCGCGACCGCAAGGGATTGTATAAATTGGCCCGCGAGGGAAAGATCAAAGAATTCACCGGCATCTCGGATCCCTATGAAATACCCGAGGCACCCGAATTACGCTTGTCGACTGAAAATGAAGAGGTGGACAATTGTGCCCATCAAGTCATTCTTAAACTCGAAAGCCTAGGATTGATCGCCGGGTAGCCCATTGACCACCTGAGGCGCGCAAGTGCAAGCTTAGGTGTTGCACATAAATGCGTTGCGACTAGACCTTACATGAATAGTGCAACACATCTCTAGATGAGGTCAGTGCAGTGTCATCGGCGTTAAGTCGTTATCTCGCGCCAAACTATATGCTAATGCACGGTTCTCGACCACAGCGACACGCTCACCATCAGCCTTATGTACCGCATACAGCGTCTTGTCAGACCCCACCTGCCGCTGTAAATTCAATGGCAGTTCCGTCACTTCAACCGTTTTGATATAGACCAGGTCATCAGTATCGAAGTGGGAAAAATCATATTTGCTATGCATGGTCATCGACCTTTCTTAATCGCAATAGTCTTTACAATACTATCGGGAACAGACTGGGTCAAATCAAGATGCAGCAGCCCGTTTTCTATTGCCGCCTCGCCCACCTCGACACCTTCAGCCAAAACAAACACCCGCTGGAATTGCCGCGTGCCGATACCGCGGTGTAAAAACACCCGCGGTGTGTCCTCTTCGCTCTGGCGACCGCGGATCACCAATTGGCGGTCTTCAACCGTGACCGAGAGGTCAGCTTCGGTAAAACCCGCCACTGCAAGGCTGATGCGATAGGACCGATCTGTGGTTTGTTCAATATTATAGGGGGGATACCCTTCATTGCCGGATTTTGCTGTCCGCTCAAGTAAATTCGCCAGCGGCTCAAAGCCCAACATGTGTGGATAAGCAGTAAGGCTTAATTTTGTCATGACACATCCTTTGGTTAAGCGAGCGTCGTTATGAAGGATCCATTGTGGCATCCTCTCAACATATATGGGTCCTCAATCGTATTCATTCAAGACTTTTGCAAAACTTGTGGTATCGGGTAGTATGATCTTTCTTGAAACTGAGCTAGGACATTCATGACAACGCCCACCGAGATTACCATGAAAACAGAAGATGTTTTACGCGTCGAGTTGGAAGTGTTCCGCCACGAGCACCGTGACTTGGATGATGCCATTGCGGCATTGATCCAAATTGGCACAGCAGATCAACTGACGCTTAAGCGATTAAAAAAGAAAAAACTAGCATTTAAAGATATGATCACACGGATTGAAGACCGTCTAACACCGGATATCATTGCGTAGCAGCACAATCTGACTATATTGCGCGTTTTGAAAGTGTGAGGCGGCCTATGAAACAGGTAAAAATTGGCATCATCATGGGCAGTCAATCAGACTGGCCGACTATGAAGGCCGCAGCAGAAATCCTCGATGAATTACAGCTGCCCTATGAGACCGGAATTGTCTCAGCACACCGTACCCCCGACCGGCTGTGGGCCTATGGCAAAACCGCTGCAGAGCGCGGATTGCAGGTGATCATTGCCGGTGCAGGGGGAGCGGCACATCTGCCAGGTATGATGGCCTCAAAAACCCGTCTGCCGGTGATCGGTGTGCCGGTGCAGACCCAGACGCTTTCAGGCATAGACAGCCTGTATTCGATCGTGCAGATGCCACGCGGCTTTCCCGTTGCCACGATGGCGATAGGCGCCAGTGGGGCCGCCAATGCCGGTTTGATGGCTGCGGGTATTCTGGCGTTGCAGGATGACAGCCTTGCACAACGTCTAGACGCCTGGCGCGCCGCACTTTCTGCCGCAATTCCGGAGACCCCGAACGATGCATAAACCACTTTCCACCGGCGCCACAATCGGGATACTCGGTGGGGGCCAATTGGGTCGCATGCTGTCTGTCGCCGCAGCAAGACTGGGCTTTCGCAGCCATATTTTTGAACCGAACCCTGATTGCCCGGCCAGTCATGTGGCCGACCGGCTCACCACGGCCAGCTATACAGACACCAAAGCGCTGCAACGCTTTGCGGAAACTGTGGATGTGATCACCTACGAGTTTGAAAACATCCCGACCTCGGCACTGGATGTACTGGAACAGGTGGCGACCATACGCCCCGGCCGAGAGGCGTTGCGCATTTCCCAAGACCGGCTGACCGAAAAAGACTTTCTGAATGGGCTGGGCCTGAAAACTGCCCCCTATGCCTCAATCAACGATGCGTCCACTCTGCGCGCCGCCCTCAAGGCGTTTGGCACGGCCGCGATCCTAAAAACCCGGCGTTTTGGCTATGACGGCAAGGGGCAGGTCCGCCTGCAATCTGATAGTGATCCAGTGGCAGCTATCGCGAATATGACTGGACAAGCGGCCTTGCTTGAGGGGTTTGTTGACTTCAGCCATGAGGTGTCTGTGATTGGCGCGCGCGGGGCTAACGGCGCCGTGTGCTGTTTTGATCCCGGAGAAAATGTTCATAGCGACGGCATTCTGCGCACCACTACCCTGCCCGCACGGCTCAGTGCAGCCCAGCGAATGGATGCGGTTCTGTTGACCGCCAATATTCTAAACGCGCTGGATTATGTCGGCGTTATGGGGGTTGAGTTATTTGTCACAGTTCAGGGATTAATAGTGAATGAAATTGCCCCACGAGTACACAACTCTGGCCATTGGACCCAAAACGGCTGCGTTGTGGATCAATTCGAGCAACATATCCGCGCGATTGCCGACTGGCCGCTGGGCGATGGCACCCGCCACTGCGATGTAGTGATGGAGAACCTAATCGGCGATGATATGGGGCGGATAGGTGCCATCGTCAAAGACCCCACTGCCGCGGTGCACCTTTATGGCAAAGCCGAGATCAAACCGGGCCGTAAAATGGGTCATGTGAACCGCCTCGTCCCAGCGCAAACCCGCAAGATTTAGAGAAAACGCTCGGCAACCGCCCCAGTCAGATAGCTAGGGCGGCCTTTGGCAAAGGTGGCCATCACCCGCTGGCTGTCGGGATCAAGCACGACGAAATCGCCGCGCATACCGATTTCAAGACTGCCACGATCAGACAGGCCCAAAATGCACGCCGGTCCGCTTGATATTAACCCCCAGGCACGCGCAAGTCCAATATCCTTGGCCAGCGCCAAAGCTGCAAAGCGCAACGATGGATAATGGTAGTCCGACGCCAAGGCTGCGCACAGGTTGCGACGCGCCAGATCTGCGGCACTGACGTTGCCATTATGCGACCCGCCACGCACCACATTCGGCGCCCCCAGAACAACCGATCTTTGCGTGGTTGCCGCCGCTTCTGCGGCCGCTTTGGTTTCGGGAAATTCACAGATCATGGCCCCAAGACCCCGTGCAAGAGCATTTGCAGTCGCATCCGTATCGTCGTGACTGCCCAAGAGGGTGTCTCGCGCCTGCAGCCGCCGTGATAGGCCCTGCAACGCTGCAGGCACCTCTGCTGAGCGGGCATGCATCTCTGCAAGCAGGCGTAAATGTTCTTGCGGGTTACGACCTGACTTTAACGCCTGCCCTGTCAATCTGGGTGGCTTTTTGCCCACCGCCAATGCTTGGTGCGGCACATGGTCATTGAACACCACATAGCGCACCTGAAACCGGCGCACCAGATCGTAAAACTGCGTATAGTGATCCAACATATGCGTCTCAAACCGCAACTGCACAGACAGATCAGTGTCGAACTGTCCTGCCATATTCGACCATGCGCTTAAAAATGCCAGCGCAAATTCGGGACTGCGCATACCGCCTTCCCAGCTATAGAACTGTGCCAGAACCGCTGTTGTAATGCCGTTCACAGCCAGTTCAGCCTCAGTGGCCACCAGCCCCGCATCAAGGTTTTTCACCGCACCGCGCCGGGGAGCGAGATGACGCTCGAACCCGTCTCCATGGATATCGATGATGCCAGGCAACACCCAATAGCCGCTGAGATCAATCTGGCGATTTTGCGGTGTTTTTACAAAAACGCCACCTGACAGGGACACGACATCCGGGACCAGCCCACCAGGTCGAAGGATTTGCGCGCCGGTTAGGTCACATTGCATTTGGGGTCTTCCTAGTGTTGTGTCAAAGCCTTTACAGCATCCATCAGGGTGACGTCACGCGCAAATGCACCTTGGCGCAAAAACCACAGCACCTGATACAAAACCAGCGGATTATTCATCAAAAAACTATGGGTGGCGGGCAATGTGATGTGATCAGTCATACCTTTCATTGCGGTTGCTGCCACCGAGACCGCGCCATCATCACGCCCAGGGATCAGAGCCGAAAACAGCGGGTTGATCGAACGGTTGCCCGCAATCACCCCTAAAGGATAGCGCGCCTGTGGCAGCACCGGTGCCACACCATCGGTCCCTAATTGCTGGCTCGCCGGCCCATTAAGCCATGAAAAAAGTCGCATATTTCCAAATATGTCCACAACTTCTGACCCCTGATTGGGCGGTGCTAGCATAACAACTCTGCCCAGCCGTGTGCGCCGGTCCTGCGGCGCGGGTCTCGTCAGCCCGGCCTGATCGTTTGGAACGTCCAACCGGTCCTGCGCCAGCCAGATACGCACTAATATCGCCCCCATCGAATGCGTGACGATATGCACGGTGTCAGCCTCGCAGGCGTCAAAGGCCCGTGGCAGCGTTTGTTCGGCCAACGCGAACAAATCAGCCTCGGTAGAGGGATAGGACTGAACGACAACCTCATAGCCATGGCGTTGCAAGATTTTTTGCATCACCACAAAGGAGAAGTCACTGCGGCCGAGGCCATGAATAAGAACAACACAATCGGCGGCAGCCCAAAAAGGCCAGATACAAAAAATTAGTATAACGATACGCATCGATCTGAGATAGGCATAGGGCAATGCGATTTAAAGAGCTGAAGAACGACGTTATTTCAGATACAATGATCGGTGCAACCCCAGCGAAATCGCAACTCCGCTCACAACCAGACCGCAAGCTACGATAAATTTTATCGTCAGGACTTCATCTAAGAACACCATACCCGCGGCCATCGCCAACACGGGAACCACCAGTTGCGACACCGAGGCAATCGAGGTGCTGATCTGAGGCAAAATCCAGTACCACAGCGCATAGCCCATCGCCGATGTCACAGCACCCGACAGCAGCGCCAACATGACGCCATAGGGCGTAATCACGGGTGGCGCAGATGTAGAGAACCACACGACGGCGGCGCACAGTGGCAAAGAAAGCGCAAAACTGGCAGCGGTTGCAGGCAAGCTGGGGCCGGCGTTTCGACCAAAAATCGAATACCCTCCCCAACCCAGACCAGCCAAAACCATCAACCCGACCGCGAAAGGATCCATCGCCAGAGAGGCCGTTGGGACAAGCAGGTAACAAAGGCCACCGAACGCAATACTGGCACCAATCACCCTATATCGCGGCAATGGCTCTCTTGTAAAAACCGCCACGCCAAACATCACAATCTGCACCACACCAAATAAGATCAACGCACCGGCACCAGCTTCAAGCTTGGTATAGGCATACGAAAAGCCTAGCATATAAAAACTGAGCGCCAATGCTGCACTCAGACGCTTTGGCCCTCGCAGGGCACTGAGACTATTTTTTCGGGCTGCTAGAAACACCAAGACCGCCGCTCCTGACGCCAGCCGCAGCAGCACAAACGCCCCCGGATCAATCGCAGTCTCGGCAAGGGCCAGACGGGTCAAAACCGAATTGCCTGCAAAAGCCAGCATTGTTACTGCAATCCAAAACGCCACAACCTTCAAATCACAATATAGGGCGGTGGACCGCCCCAGTCGAGATCAGGGCCGCCGATAGTATGAAACCCAACCTTGGAATAGCCAGCGGCAAGAGCGGCCTGTTCGCAATGTGGTGTCATCTGAGGATCGCGCGCTTTTAACGGACAATGCGATGCTGCCCCATAGTGATGATCTTCTTCAACCAACCCCATAAATTCTGCCCCTTACACAAAGCCTCGGGCACAGGATTGCCCCAATTAGTCTTTCGCATGATGCACCAAGCCCTTTAACCGCCTCTGCATCCGACAGCACACACCCCACAAGGCAGCATCGCCCTCCTATGAGAACTGGTTGGGCTGACTGTGAGCATCACTGCCACGTCGCGACTTTTGTCACTAATTACCCTTAGATGATCTGTCATACACCGAAAAAAGTACAAGTATCTGTCTAAATCTTTTTACGCGCCCCGCGCCGATTCGCCCGACGCTTATCCAGCCTTATTTCTGGCAGGTAGTATCATAGAAAAGGGCCCGCGCAATGGCGGACCCTATCACGTTTACAAAAGGGGCGATGATTACATCATGCCGCCCATGCCACCCATGCCACCCATATCGGGCATGCCGCCGCCGCCAGCGGCGCCTTTGGGTTCTGGTTTATCTGCGACCATAGCTTCAGTTGTGATCAACAGGCCCGCGATGGACGCTGCATCTTCCAAAGCAGTCCGCACGACTTTGGCTGGATCGAGAACGCCATCCGCAAACAGATCACCATAGGTTTCGGTCTGAGCATTAAAGCCAAACGACGTATCGTCGCTTTCGCGCACTTTTCCAGCAACAACCGCACCGTCAACACCAGCATTCTCGGCGATTTGACGCAGAGGTGCTTCGATGGCTTTGCGCACAATCGAGATACCGACATCTTGGTCAGCGTTGGCACCCGACAGACTGCCTAGTGCTTTACCGGCTTGTACCAGTGCCACACCACCACCAACAACAACGCCTTCTTGAACCGCAGCGCGGGTCGCGTTCAGCGCGTCATCAACGCGGTCTTTGCGTTCCTTGACTTCCACTTCGGTCATACCACCAACACGGATAACGGCAACACCGCCGGCCAGCTTGGCCACACGTTCTTGCAGTTTCTCACGGTCGTAATCAGACGAGGTTTCCTCGATTTGTTGACGGATCTGCGAAACGCGGGCTTCGATTTCCGCTTTTTCGCCATTACCGTCCACAACTGTAGTTTCGTCTTTGGTGATTTGGATTTTCTTAGCGGTGCCAAGCATATCCATTGTGACATTCTCAAGCTTCATGCCAAGATCTTCACTGATAACCTGACCACCGGTCAGAATTGCCAAATCTTGCAACATGGCTTTGCGGCGATCACCAAACCCAGGCGCCTTAACTGCAGCGATTTTCAGACCGCCCCGCAGTTTGTTAACCACCAAAGTCGCCAGTGCTTCGCCTTCAACGTCTTCGGCAATGATCAAAAGCGGCTTTTGCGATTGAATGACGGATTCAAGCAGCGGCACCATAGATTGCAGCGACGACAGCTTCTTTTCGTGCAGCAAGATCATGCAATCTTCCAGCTCGGTGGTCATTTTGTCGGGATTGGTGACAAAATACGGGCTAAGATAGCCGCGGTCGAACTGCATGCCTTCAACAACATCGGTCTCTGTTTCCAGGCCTTTGTTTTCTTCGACAGTGATCACACCTTCGTTGCCAACTTTTTGCATCGCATCGGCGATTTGGCGACCAATTTCAGCCTCACCGTTGGCAGAGATTGTACCGACCTGAGCCACTTCATCGCTGTCTTTGACTTCACGTGAAGCTGCTTTGATCGAATTAACGATATTGGATGTTGCCAGATCGATGCCACGCTTCAGGTCCATCGGGTTCATGCCCGCGGCAACTGATTTCAAGCCTTCTTTGACGATTGCTTGGGCCAGAACTGTGGCCGTCGTGGTGCCATCACCGGCTTCGTCATTGGTGCGGCTGGCAACTTCTTTTACCATCTGCGCGCCCATGTTTTCGAACTTGTCTTCAAGTTCGATCTCTTTTGCAACCGTCACACCGTCCTTGGTGATTCTTGGTGCGCCAAAGGATTTGTCCAGAACAACGTTCCGACCTTTGGGTCCCAGCGTTACCTTTACGGCATCGGCTAGAATATTTACGCCGCGTAGCATGCGGTCGCGGGCATCAGTACTAAATTTGACGTCCTTAGCAGCCATTTTGCTTGCTCCTGAATGTCTGAGTTAAATGGGATGCGATTAGGACAGAACGCCCAAAATATCGCTTTCTTTCATGATCAACAGTTCTTCACCGTCGACAGTCACTTCTGTGCCGGACCATTTGCCGAACAAAACTTTGTCGCCGGCTGAAACAGCCATATCGATCAATTCGCCGCTATCTTTGCGGGCGCCGTCACCGCAGGAGACGACTTCGCCCTCTGCTGGCTTTTCTTTTGCACTATCGGGGATAATCAAACCCCCTGAAGTTTTCTCATCGCCTTCCGTGCGACGGACAAGAACTCGGTCATGAAGCGGTTTGAATGCCATGCCTTGAGGCTCCTTAGCTCAACGTTTCTGTTATATTCCGGACTAATTCCGGGCGTTAGCACTCACCAAAGGCGAGTGACAACGACTGGTAAATAAGAGCCCCACCTCAGGTTGTCAACGGCAACATAGAAATTATTAGACTGTTCTTAATTTTTTTCCCAAACCGCCTTATTATTCCAGTTTCAACCACCGTCACCTGCTATTTCCCGTTACAATCAGAAACCAAGCCCCGCATGTCTATCCCATGCGACATCAGATATGCCAGTTCCCTCGCAGCAACCGTTTTATCTAACCTTGGTCAAATAACCGCCTGTGAATTACCATCATGCTGAGCCTTGCATTAACGCCGCCCAGTCTATATGAGAATCCCTGAGAGGTTGGCGCGGGCAGGCACCTCGCCAACCCGGTCAGATCCGGAAGGAAGCAGCCGTAACGAGCCCCGCTTGGGTCGTTGTCCAGCCTCTCACCAC
>Ga0115563_1002899_pt1 | contig 12348 bp, 12 predicted proteins | sample COGITO_mtgs_1105_2_FD_87198 | JGI IMG/M metagenome (GOLD analysis project Ga0115563, IMG submission 87198) | Pelagic marine microbial communities from North Sea - COGITO_mtgs_110519 | ecosystem: Environmental > Aquatic > Marine > Epipelagic | place: Germany:Helgoland, sampling site Kabeltonne...
ATCAACCGTTTCATCACCGAGTACAATGACAACCACGCCAAACCATTCAAATGGACAGCAGATCCAGACAAAATCATCGCAGCAAGAAATCGGGGGGTCCAAACGTTGGAATCAATCCAATAGAGACCGTCAAGAACCTGAAGACACAGAACATCGGGCTGATCAGTCTCGAAGAGCGCATCGAAACCACATCCCCTGTAGATGAACTGATCGTCCATATGTTTGGAGCTATAGCCCACTTCGAGCGCCGTCTCATTTCTGAGCGCACAAAAGACGGTATCAAAGCCGCAAGAGCCAAGGGACAAAAACCAGGACGACCACCACTTGATGCAGAAACAGTCTTGGCGCTGCAAAACCTCGTTCAAGCCAGAATGACCGCAGGACAAGCCGCAAAACAACTCGGCATCGCGAGATCACGGCTTACAGACTGACCAAGGAAACCAACCAATCTTAGCCGTTCCCATATCGTTCCGCCTTAACGGGATCCTACGCACAAACCTTCCGATGGAGCCTCTTGTCTCCTGCACAGTCTTGTCTCCGCGCAGAGCTCCTCAAGCGCCACATTAGCCTTGAAATTATCTGAAAAGTGCCATCGCCTCGCCATCTTTGTATCCATTCTTTGGCGGCGCATACATCCTAACACGCTTTTCAAATTTGCCGGTCCGCGCCATATACATCTGACACGGTTGATCTTTTCTAAAACCACTTTGAACACCGTGTTTAATTTATATTTGGAAATAATAAAGTGGATTATAGACATTGAATAAAACATCTTTTTGAATCAAGAATACAAATGCGCAGAGCCCTAATGGATATTTATGTTAGGTTTTCGAGAACATAAAATTCCAAAAAATATACAAATTAAGTGACATTTCAGACAAAGACCTATTGTATAAATTTTAACAAAGTCAAAATTAATATTTTTGAAATATTGTCACTGCTTTGCTTAAAATAATATATATTTTAGGTCTTCAGTTGGCGAATCGCGCTTGTTTTTATTCAGCTTAGAATGCGGAAATATATTGAATAGACAAGAAAATTTCCGTTTGAAATTCCGTAATTTTCAGCATACGACCGTGGCTCTCCACACGTTGGCTTTGCGATTAAGCCCGCGTTCTGAATTAGACTGGACTGGACAATGCTCACATTTGCGACCGCGGTGATTTTGTTGCTGTTGACACCTGGGCCAGGGGTTTTATCCACAGCCGGGGTCGGTTCTGCCTTTGGGCCTTGGCGCGGTATTTTGTATGTTACGGGGCTGTTTTTAGGAACAAATGCTGTTGCTATCGCGGTTATTTCGGGTCTCTCTGCCACGCTGTTTGCCCTGCCGTTTATGCGGGTTATCCTGATGATCGCCACCACAGGCTATCTGGGGTATCTGGCGGTACGCATTGCGCTGGCGGGCTCAACAATCAGCTTTATAGATGCAAAGAAAAGTCCGGGCATTATCGACGGTTTCATGTTGCAGTTGATCAATCCAAAAGCCTATGCCGTAAACACCACCCTATTTTCCGGCTTTGCCTTCCTGCCTGAGAGCTTTTTGCTCGAAACAAGCCTTAAACTGATTATTCTAAATGGTTTGTGGATTCCCATTCACTTGCTTTGGCTGTACTTTGGGATGCGTTTACACAGCCTTAATCTGAGCGATCAGACGCAGCGCGTGGTGAATATGTCGATGGCAGGATGTCTGAGTGGCGTTGTTATTTTGTCGTTCTATTCAATGTTCGGATAATCCAATCAAGCGAGCCGAAAGATTATAAATCTTTCATGATGTTCGATAAGATACACCCATGGCACTGACGCTGATGCCCTTGCGACTTGCACTCGCTTAACCGCCATAAAAAGCAGACCTAACAAAAATGTTTGAAAGACGACGTAACTTCTGCAGGGCTGGTCACATATCAGACCAGTCTGAGTGTACTGAGGATGTGTCTGCGATTGCTCTACCCAAGACCTCACCAGTTTAAAAAAATGACTGAAAGACAATCGCCTTGGCAAATTCTGGACGGTAGTTGGTTAATTGACAAAAAAATCAACGGTAAACAAATTTTTAATTGATTGATCAGTTATATTTCCGTCAGAAAAGCGCGCACCTGTACTGTTTTAACCAAATATCTACATGATTTTCATCGTTTCCCATATTGGGTGGAGTTGATTTTAAAATGCCAAACAACGCAGCAGACCAAGACCATCATACAACTGCCAAGCGCACGCTTTGGGCAAGTATAGTCTTTTGTGGTCTTGTGGCGTTTGAGTTTTTATATGGTCAGCCCGTTCGTAATCTATTTCCATGGCGTCTTAGGACTAAATTTGGATTGGATCCAAGGATCAAGCATGAGCACCTGGACGATCCAGTTTTTCCTTCCTAATTTGCTCGAAGCCAGTAAGTCAAATATAATCGAGGTATTAGAGACCAGCGACATGAATTTAATTTTTGCTGGCATTCTGGGTTTTGCGCTTGGCGCGTTTAAAATTTATCAGGGAAGACTGCGTCAAAATGAGGCCCACACATAAGGCAATTATCGCAATATCCACCACCCTCAATACCTTGCTCTTATCATTGCAAGCATAGCGATGTTGTTTGTCTGGCCCCGGTTTCTTGGCCTATTCGAGACCCGTAAAGTGATCTTTGTGTATATTATTCTTGTCAAAACCAAAGAGAAAATCTGTTTGGTTAAACTTCTCGATTACGCCGGTTATGTGAAGATAACACGCATGGTCCTGCCCAAAGGGTGGGTGCTGTTGCTTTCGCTGAACACCTCTGCCACGTTAGCTCGATTTGGGGTCTGTGTCGCAATCTATGCAGCAGCGATGACCATCGCAACTTTTGCAGCGCAAGGCCTGCGGATTTATGCAATCACCAACCACAACACCTATGAAGCCGAGAACGCGGTCTATTTATCTACCGTCACCATCCGTGAGAAATATTTGACCAAAGTCGAGAAAATCGCCCTTAACGCCCCGCAGGCGCAACCGGTCCACGACGCATTGCGGGGGGCAATACTGTTGAATTACGTAATGCCAATCGGGATGTATGTATCAGAAATTCCAATGCATCTACCCGAGAATGAAACATTTTGTCACACGGTTTCTGATGATTGGGACAGCTCGAAATATAAGGTCAGCTTTACCGGCGCGGCGTTTGACGGCGCGGGCCTCTCAGAAGGCGGTGCAATCTTGACCCATACCGTCAATAAATTCTCAAACATGGAGATTTGGGTCGATATTTCCAGGGTCGATATTTCCAAGGGTGACGTCATAGAACATACCCTGCCCCGCACGTGCCGTTCTATAACAACTGTCAGGTACCATTTTTAAGGGCCTGAACGCCAAGGTTTGAACCGTTTCAGTGACACTTTCGTCCATTTTAGCGTCTCTTAATTGAGGCTGTTGGTTTACCCCACTTGCACATTTTGCCATCGACTGCAATTTTTGAGAATGATTATCAATTACATTGACAGTTGAGAATGGTTCGCATATGCCAAAAGCTCTGCTTCTAAATAAAAAGTGAATGTTCATGTTCCGATCGCCGTCTGCTAAGCAAAGCTTTACAATCGCAGCCTCTATGATCGCCGCTCTTGGCACATCTTCCCCCGTGGTGGCAGATAAATTTAAAGCCGTCACAACCTTTACAGTGATTGCAGATATGGCACGAAACGTGGCCGGCGATGTGGCGATTGTTGAATCCATCACCAAGGCTGGTGCAGAAATTCACGGATACCAACCCACGCCCCGCGACATTATCCGCGCCCAAGATGCTGATCTTATCCTAAGGAACGGATTGAACCTCGAATTATGGTTCGAGCAATTTTTTTCCAACCTGTCCAATGTACCGGGTGTAACTTTGAGCGACGGCATTACACCGATAGGCATTGCCGAGGGTGAGTACGCCGGCAAACCAAACCCCCATGCTTGGATGAGCTTGAGCAGTGCGTTGATCTATGTTGACAATATAGCGAATGCATTTGCCCAACACGATTTGCAAAATGCAAGTATTTACCGGGCCAATGCCGCGGAATATAAAGCGGAAATATCGCTGACCATTGGGCCGCTAAAAAACGCAATCCTCGCCGTGCCTGAAGATCAGCGCTGGCTCGTATCTTGTGAGGGGGCCTTCAGCTATCTAATCCGCGACTTCGGGATGAAAGAGCTTTATCTTTGGCCCATCAACGCCGATGCACAAGGCACCCCGCAGCAAGTGCGCAAAGTGATTGACGGCGTCCGGGACAACAATATCCCAGCAGTTTTCTGTGAAAGTACCGTCTCACAGGCGCCAGCAAAGCAAGTCGCGCGTGAAACTGGCAGTAGATATGGCGGTGTGCTTTATGTCGACAGCTTGACCGAAGCCGACGGCGCGGTTCCAACCTATCTTGAGCTGCTACGCGTCACCAGCGAAACCATCGCGGCAGGGCTAACCAAATAACCCTTGGCAAGCGGTATCATCATACTCGACAACCCTGTGATATATGCCGCCCCCTTACTATCGCAATGCATCGCAGATATACCCAGTGACGCCGCAGTGTTTATTGCAAAAAACCGGAAAGAACAGATGTCAGATTCGCAAATAACCGGAATAACCGCGCAAGATGTCACTGTTACATATCGCAATGGGACCACAGCACTGCGCAATGCCAGCTTTGAGATACCCACCGGAACAATCACTGCGCTGGTTGGTGTGAACGGGGCTGGAAAATCAACAATTTTCAAGGCTTTAATGGGGTTTGTTCCAGCAGTCCGAGGCCAGATTTCAATCCTTGGCCACCCGGTTAAAACTGCCTTAAAACTAAATACCGTGGCTTATGTCCCTCAGGCCGAGGAGGTTGATTGGACTTTTCCGGTTCTGGTCGAAGATGTGGTGATGATGGGACGCTATGGGCATATGGGTTTTTTTCGAACACCACGCCCCGCCGATCATGCTGCCGTCACCGACGCCCTCGAGCGGGTCAATATGACCGAATTTCGCGACCGTCAGATTGGCGAACTGTCTGGCGGACAACGCAAGCGGGTATTTCTGGCACGAGCTTTGGCGCAGAACGGGCAAGTCATTCTGCTCGATGAGCCGTTCACCGGCGTCGATGTACAAACCGAAGATGCAATCATCACACTATTGCGCGAAATGCGCGATGAAGGGCGTGTGATGCTGGTTTCAACACATAATCTCGGGTCTGTTCCAGAGTTTTGCGACCGCACCATTTTGGTCAAAGAAACGGTTCTTGCCTTCGGGCCGACCGCAACCACCTTCACCCGAGAAAACCTCGAGCTGGCTTTTGGTGGGGTGCTGCGGCATTTCGTAATTGGGGGGGCTGATTTACACGACGATGACGACAAGCGCGAAATTCGAGTAATCAGCGACGATGAGCGGCCTTTTGTGATGTACGACAACAACCCCAAGGCGCGTGAGAATGATTGAGACGTTGCTGCTGCCGTTTTCGTATACTTACATGTTTAACGCCATGTGGGTCAGTGCGCTGGTCGGTGGCGTCTGTGCCTTTTTATCGGCCTATCTGATGCTTAAGGGTTGGTCCCTAATCGGCGATGCGCTAAGCCATTCGATCGTTCCAGGGGTGGCCGGGGCCTATATGTTGGGCCTGCCTTTTGCCTTTGGGGCGTTTGCCGCTGGCGGCTTGGCTGCGGGCGCGATGTTGTTTCTCAACCAGCGCTCTGGTTTGAAGGAAGACGCGATTATCGGGCTGATTTTCACTTCTTTTTTTGGTTTGGGGTTGTTCATGGTCTCGCTGTCCCCAATGTCAGTGAGCATTCAGACGATTACCATGGGCAATATTTTGGCAATCACACCCCATGACACGCTGCAACTGGCAATCATTGGCTTTGTCTCGTTGGGCTTGTTGCTGGCCAAGTGGAAAGACCTGATGGTAACGTTTTTTGATGAAAATCACGCCCGCTCCATTGGGTTGAATCCCGACCGCTTGAAGCTGATGTTTTTCACGCTGCTTTCGGCGTCCTGCGTTGCTGCTTTACAGACTGTAGGCGCGTTTCTAGTAATTGCGATGGTGGTGACGCCGGGGGCCACAGCCTATCTGCTGACTGACCGGTTTCCGCAGCTTCTCGTACTAAGCGTGGCAATAGGGTCCATGACAAGCTTTATAGGCGCCTATCTCAGCTTTTTTGTCGATGGCGCGACCGGCGGTCTAATTGTTTCACTGCAAACTGTGATTTTTCTCGCAGTCTTTGTCTGGGCGCCAAAACATGGCTATCTTGCGGCGCGACGCCGGGCCGCTGACGCAGTGCAGGTGCGGTGATGTTAGACATGCTGATCATGCCATTTCAGTTCAGCTTTATGACCAATGCGTTCTGGATCATGGCAATCGTGTCGGTCCCTACGTCACTGCTGTCCTGCTATCTTGTGCTCAAGGGTTGGTCGCTGATGGGGGACGCCATCAGCCACGCTGTTCTGCCCGGCGTTGTGATCGCGTATCTATTGAACATTCCGTTGATAATCGGGGCATTTTGTGCTGGCATGCTCTGTGCTGTGGCGACTGGATTTCTCAGCGAAAACAGCCGTGTCAAACAAGACACTGTGATGGGAATTGTGTTTTCAGGGATGTTTGGGTTTGGCATCGTTCTCTATACAAAGATCACGACTGATGTGCATCTGGATCACATCCTGTTTGGCAATATGTTGGGGGTCAGCTCTGGCAATCTGTGGACCGCAGGCGCGATATCGCTCGGCGTTTCAGCGCTGTTGTTGGCAAAACGCCGCGATCTGCTGCTGCAATCGTTTGACCCTATTCAGGCGCAGGCCGTTGGTCTGCCTGTTGGTTTGTTGCACTACGGCATGCTGGCGATGATTTCTCTGACCATAGTCGCCACGCTATCCGCGGTCGGGATTATTTTGTCGATCGGTCTGTTGATTGCGCCCGGAGCCATCGCATTTCTGATCACCAAACGCTTTGAGCACATGCTGTTGGTGTCTGTGATTGTGACATTTGTCTCTGGATTTTTAGGTATCTATTTGAGTTTTTTCATCGACAGTGCCCCGGCGCCAACTATCATCCTGATCCTGACTGGGTTCTTTATAGCGGCCTTTGTACGGGCAGCGAGCCTGACGCGTCAGGCCACAAAAGCGCGCCCATAATTCGATGACACACGAAACTCTCTTGACCCACTGCACATATCACTGCATTGGGGTTTTCATGGTTCTCGGAAAGCTCTGCGCCAATCTGGGATGAAAAGGGAATACGGTGCGGTATCCTTTAAAGGCTGCCAATTCCGTGACTGCCCCCGCAACTGTAAGCGGCGAGCAAACCCGATGATCACCACTGGACGCGAGTCTGGGAAGGATCGGGGAAGCTGAGACCCGCGAGTCAGGAGACCTGCCATGTCACTTTAATTCACCTCGGGCGGGGCGCCCGAAAGGGAGAGTAGTATGATCAAAGCACAGGCTTTGTTTTTCTCGACTGGTCCTATAATCCCTGTAGGGGGTGACGCAGGGCGTTTCGGGTTCGCAATCATGGGCTGCACCTTACCTGAACACTTTTACGTTGGCCGTGCAAAGCGCCCGACGGTGCGGCTTCGATGACCGCCGCCGCCCTGACAGTCGAAAGCTTGTCTTGGGGGCTGCCACGGTCCGAGCCGTTGCTTCGCCCGACGTCCTTTGAGCTGGCAGCAGGGCAAATGCTGGCCATTGTAGGCGCAAATGGTGCCGGAAAATCCACCTTACTGCGGTTGCTCTATCGATTTTTGCGGCCCAATACTGGACGTATTTTGCTGGATGGACAGGATATCTGGGCGATGGGTGCCCGCCAGACTGCACGCTCTATTGCTGCGGTTTTACAAGAACAACAAAGCGACTTTTCCCTGACCGTCCGGGAGATTATCGCCCTAGGTCGCACCCCTTACACAAGCGGTTTTGGTGGGCAAAGCAAAGCCGACACTCAAATTATTGATGCGGTGATTGAACGGTTAAAACTTACCGCGCTGACGGGCCGGATGCTGGGCACATTGTCAGGTGGCGAACGTCAGCGCACAATGATTGCCCGCGCGCTCGTGCAAGAACCGCTCTTGCTGATCCTCGACGAGCCCACAAACCATTTGGATATACGCCATCAATTGGAAGTTCTGCGACTGCTACGGGGTTTGGGCCCCACCATCGTCACCAGCCTTCATGACCTCAATATGGCCGCGGAATATGCCGATACGCTGTTGATGCTGGCAGCCGGCCACACCATGGCTTTTGGCCCGGCAAAAGAAGTGTTAACCGCACCGCTTATTGAACAGGCTTTTGGCGTGCAGGCTGAAATTCAATCGCTGCATCCCAGTGGCCAAACCCGCCTTACGTTTCACATTTAACCCAAGAGAATAAAATGAAAATGCCCTTCTTTTTTCTTGCTACCGTTGCTGTAACAGGTGCTTTTGCCCTATCGACAGCGGTGGCGGCATTTCCCATCGCCGTCAAAAGCTGCGATCGCACCGTGACCTTTCATGCACCACCTAAGGCCGCCGTTTCGAATGATGTCAACCTCACCGAAATGATGCTTGTACTTGGCCTGACCGATCAAATGGTCGGCTTTACTGGGATCAGTGGCTGGAAAACCCTTGACGCGAAAATGCGCGCAGGAATCGCCGAATTGCCAGAACTGGCGGCGCGCTATCCTTCGAAAGAGGTGTTAATCGGCGCGGATGCAGACTTTTACTTTGCCGGTTGGAATTATGGCATGAAGGTTGGCGGAGAGGTGACGCCAGACACTTTGGCGCCGTTTGGGATCGACGTCTATGAGCTCAGCGAGAGCTGTATCCATATTGGCAAAAAAAAACCCGCAAGCATGGACGACATGTATAACGACCTGATGAACCTTGGCGCTATTTCTGGCGTTTCCAATCGGGCGAAAACCTTGGTCGAGGCCTATAAAAGCGACCTTGCGGCACATCGTGAAACATTGTCACCACTGGTGAACTCGCCGCGAGTTTTTGTTTATGACAGCGGCGAAGATGCGCCGTTTACCTCGGGGCGTTACGGAATGCCCAACGCGTTGATTGAAGCCGCAGGCGGTCGCAACATTATGGATGATTTTAACAAAAGCTGGGGCACGGTGGGCTGGGAAGAGGTGGTCGAACGCAACCCCGAGATTATTGTGATCGTCAATTATGGAGATGTCACCGCCAAGGAAAAGCGTCAATTCTTGCGTACCAATCCAGCATTTTCCGATCTTGACGCGGTGAAAAACGACCGTTTTGTTGTTCTTGAATACGTGGCAGCAACCCCCGGCCCCCGCAATATCAACGCCATAAAAGCGCTGGCGGCAGCGTTTCGCAACAGTCAATAAAGATGCCAAAGACCCTGCCTGACACCTCAGATCTTGCGCGCACTGGCCCGAAAAGCTGGCGTTCAAAGCTGGTGATATTACTGTTCGGGCTGGGTCTGTTGATGCTGTCATTATCTGTGGCGATAAGCGTCGGTAGTGTTGCCATTCCAATGCCAACGGTTTGGGGGGTATTGCTGCATAAAATTGCCCCCACCTTGCTTGAGCCAAGCTGGTCACCTGGACGCGAGGCTATCATCTGGGACATACGTTTTCCACGAGCGGTTCTGGCCTGTTTGGTGGGCGCCGGTCTGGCCATCGTCGGGGCCAGCCTGCAATCGGTCACCCGCAACCCACTGGCCGATCCGCATCTGCTGGGCATTTCTTCGGGTGGGGCGTTTGGCGCCATTCTGGCACTGTTGCATACCGGATTGTTTCTTGGCCTGTTGACCGTGCCTTTGTTTGCCTTTCTGGGTGCGCTTGGGGCGACTGCACTGGTGCTTGCGGTGACGCAATTTGCCACCGCCACCAGCGCTGACCGATTGGTGCTGGCGGGCGTAGCCGTGTCGTTCATTATTATGGCCGGTGCAAATGTTCTTATTTTTTTGGGTGATCCCCGGGCGACCCATACAGTGGTGTTCTGGATGCTGGGCGGTCTTGGCCTGGCGCAGTGGTCGCAGCTGGCCTATCCAGCGTTTATTCTGTTCGTCTGTGGCGCATATCTATGGCTGCACTCTGGCGATCTTAATGCCATGACGATCGGCGATGAGACAGCATCAACGCTGGGTATTCCTGTGGCAAAATTTCGGCTGTCCGTGTTTGTTGTCGGCGCGCTGGTGACCGGCGTTATGGTCGCCTTTTCTGGTATTATCGGCTTTATCGGCCTTATGGTCCCTCATATTGCGCGGATGATGGTCGGCGGCAATTATGCCAAGATGTTACCGGCCTCAGCGCTTTTGGGGGCGGTATTTCTTCTCTGGGCAGACATAGCCGCCCGTACGATTATGGCCCCGGAAGATATGCCGATAGGAATCGTGACCGGTATGATCGGAGGTGTGTTCTTTATCTGGTTGCTGCGGCGACAAAGTGCTGCACGACGATGACGTCAACACAGCATGCTTGGGGTTTAGGGCAGTGATACACCACACACGACAGCAGCGTTCGAGCCAGGAAGGCCAGCCGGATTCCAGATATTTTTCAAAGACAGGTTCAGAAAAACACAGCTGACGTCGCATTTGCTGCTCGTGGCCAGTTGGCGCACCTCATCTAGCGCAGCCGCTTTGACATCGCCTTTACGCGCTTTGGGCTCCAGCACAGCAAACAGGCTGCGAAATTCCTGTCCGGAGATAAGCTGCATGCTAAGTTGCCACCTACACCACAGTTCTTTATCGTCGTCAGTGTGGTAATTTACTGATTGAAGGGACATCTATCTTTGCAGTCACTTAGACGGCGAACCGGTCGTGGCGTCCAGCACTTCCTGGTGTATTTGCATAGTTTCTGCGACAGAAACCGCGCTATCGCACCCAAAAACACCCACAACATCCACACTTTCAAAACAAATTCAGACAAAAATAGTTATTTCCATCAGTGACACAAGCGTTGGGTTTTCACCAAAATACCCGTCAAATCAGGCGTTGAACTTACGTTTGTATAAAGACCGCACTATGGAATTTGTTGCTATTCTGGAAGATGCGGCCCTAACCCAAAAGACATTCTGCAAGACAAGCCGATATCCCTCAGGGTCTTTAAAAGTACCTCCTTAACGATCCCAATACCGATTGAATGCCTCGACAGGCGCGAAGCCCGCAACTTGTATTTGTTAACCAACATGTGCCCATGCGCGTATGTCCGGAAAATATAGGATGACCAAATTTTCCTTGGTCTGCACTTGACCTGCAACTTGGTTAGGGTGTTTTGTAAACTCAGAATGATAAAATGATTTGCGATCGCCGGCAATTAAGCCACTGAAGCCATTATGGTCTGAGAATTCAGAGAGAGCTTCAACCCTAAGCCATCGACGTAAAAAGACTTGAGCGCGGTCAAATCGTCAGTGGGCCTGAGCCTCCCCCTTTGAAGTGGTCCGCCCCTTTAGTTAGGAAAGCGGAGGACCAAATATGGCCATTAAGAGACCCAAGCCCGAAGAGATTGTGACTAAGTTGCGGCAGGTTGAAGTTCTGATGGGGCAAGGCATGCCCCGAATTGACGCAACCTGACAAATCAGCGTCACTGAACAAATCTACTTCCGTTGGAAAAAGAAGTACGGTGGAATGGGCATAGAACAACTCAAGGAACTAAAGTAGCTACAGAAAGAAAATGAGCGTCTGCGGCGGGCGGTTTCTGAGCTGCCGCTGGATAAGTTGATCGTAAAGGAGGTTGCATCGGGAAACTTCTGAGCCGTTCGCGCCGCCTTGCCTGCATTGATCTTGTGCGTTGTCAGTTCAAGGTGTCTGAGCGACGGGTTTGTCGCGTTCTGGGCCAGCACCGATCCACACAGCGCCGATTACCACGTGGACGCGCTGACCAAGAACGCCTGATCGCTGATATGATCAAGCTGACGCGCCAGTTGGTCGATATGGCCATCGTTGGATTGCAGCATTGCTGGGAGACGCGGGCTGGCAAGTGAACGACAAACGTGTCGAACGTTTATGGCGATACGAGGGGCTTAAAGTGCCCATGAAACAACCTAAGAAGGGGCGGCTGTGGCTGAACCACGGATCTTGCGTCCGATTGCGCCCAGAGTATCGCGACCATGTCTGGTCGTATGACTTTGCACATCACCGGACAGACGATGGCAGGGCTTTCAGAACACTGAACATCCAGAACGAGCATAGCCGTGAATGTCTGATGATCCGGGTGAAACGAAAGCTCAACTCGACTGAGGTCATCGACGCTCTCACGGACCTGTTCATCCTACATGGTGTTCCAGCATATATCAGGTCGGACAACGTCCTATGCGCGGAATTACTGGCTGATCTGGCATCAGGTCATTGTCGTGTCGAGGCGTCTCAACACGTTCGAAGCATGGCTCAGTTCGGCTTTTTGGTCAACGACCGTCTCTCCCATCACAAACACAAAGTAGGCTTTTGCG